>ERZ1026929.921-NODE-921-length-12212-cov-3.747059_pt1 | contig 12212 bp, 3 predicted proteins | sample MGYA00519463_ERZ1026929 | MGnify/ENA primary metagenome ERZ1026929 (study PRJEB26926, sample SAMN06164829) | human gut metagenome | biome: ENVO:00009003; feature: ENVO:2100002; material: ENVO:00002003 | host: Homo sapiens | place: USA | collected 2012 ... | reverse complement strand
ACACCTATTAAGTCGTCGGCAGCGTCAGATGTGTATAAGAGACAGGCGGAGAAGTGCCGTGAACGACAAAAAGCGCCCACACAGGCATAAAAGCCTGTATGGGCGCTTTGGTGCGGTTCAGCATGGAAATTGTCGGCGGCTGTCGGAGGGCATAGGTATCCTGCGGTGTCCGGGTATCGCCCGACTATGCTCCCGGCGTGGCTCGTCGCCGCAGCATTAGCGGCACCTCCTGTGCTCTCCTGTCATACGCATAGGTCCCTTTCATCTGAAAAATGTTGGGACAGCAAAAACGACGGCTGCCCCGTACAGAGCAGCCGCCGTTTTCCCTATACCATACGCTGCTTTTCAGTACCGCAAGGATGGGTGTCCTGTTATCGTCGTATTCTGATTTCTTTCAGGTCATTTCCGGCTTCCTCACCAGCTTGACGGTGAACGCCTGTTCCGTGGCCCCCTCCGGCAGCAGCTTTGCCATGACCACAAGCCGCTGATTGCCGCTGTTGGTCTTGTCGTACTTCCGGCAGCAGGTGGAGAGGGTCAGGAAGGTATCCCCCTCGGAGAAGGTCACACCGTCAATATCCAGCCAGTTTTTCCGCGCAACCGTCTCAAAGAAGCTGGTCAGGTCATCTCCCGTGGGATCAGGTGCAATATAGTCAAAGCCAATATCCGTGACGAATAGAGCGGTGATCTGGAAAATCATGTCCTCGCCATCCACAGAGAGATAGATATACGGATGCTCCTTTACGAAGTCTGCGTCCATATAACGGTAGAGCTTGGTGAACCGCACACCGCCCGGGTCGCAGTTGCTGGCGGAGTGGCCGAAAATGGTGGTGTTTTTGTCCAGCTTATCCCTGCCGCCGATTTCGTTTTCACAATGGGCATAATAGCAGCCCCACATGGCGTACTCGCCGTTTTCGTCCAGCTTTAGGTAATAGCCGTTGTCCTCCGCCTGCATCACGGGGTCGTCCACCTCCGCACCGGGGATATACAGCCACGCCACGGTGTCGGGATTCTTCGCTCTGGCTTCCGCCAACTCTGCCTGCCTGTCCACCGAGGGGATAACTTCGCCTGCGGGAGTCGCTGATGGCTGAGGCGCAGATGTGCCGGAAGGCGTTCTGCCGGGAATGTCGATAGGCTCCGTCTCTTTCTGATAGCAGCCCATGACTGCCGTGGTCATAGCAAAGAGAAGGACGGCCATGCAGATGATCGGACGAATGATTCTTGTGATTCTTTTCATAATGCTGTCTCCTTGCCGCGCTGGAGCAGCGGCATGGCTCAAAGTGTTGTGTGTTCGGACAAAATGTTTCTTGTAGCGAAAAGAGAACAGCGCAGCTTCAGGGCGAGATGCCCGTCCGCTGCGCTGTCCGATGTTCGCTTATAGGTTCATGTCAGCCGCTTACTTCTTGCAGCGCCAGAGGAAGGTCACGATCTGCGCTCTGGTGCAATCCGCGTTGGGGCTGAATGTGGTGTTGGTGGTTCCCTTGGTGATGTCCTCCTTGGCCGCCCACAGAACCGCATCAGCATAGTAGGCTGTGGAGTTCACATCGGCAAAGGGATTGGCCGTACCCGCTGCCGGGGACTTCTCGGAACGCCACAGGAACGCGACGATCTGGGCGCGGGTGCAGGTCATGTTGGGGCTGAACGTGGTGTCGCTGGTGCCCTTGGTGATGCCGTTTTCTACCGCCCACAGCACAGCGTCGTAATAATAGCTGCCCGCGGGGACGTCGGTGAAGGGCACAGTGCGCGATCTCGGCGCTGGGCTTCCGGCGGCACGCCACAGGAAGGTCACAGCCTGCGCACGGGTGCAGATGCCATCCGGGGAGAAGTGGGTATCATCGGTTCCCTGCGTAATGCCGTTCTCCACCGCCCAATCCACAGCGTCCTCATAATAGCTGCCGGTGGCTACATCCACAAACACGCCAGTCTGGGGGTTGCCGTTGGCTTTCATAAAGATGACCTCGATGGTATGGGTTCTGCTGACATTCTCAAAGGTGTAGGACTTCACCGCGCCGATGCTCTTGCCGTCGATCTTGACGTTGGCGACAGCATAGCCCTTATCCGGGGTGATGGTGAAGGTCTGATCTCTGCCCTCGCGGACGCTGACATTGCCGGAGGGAGAAATGGAGCCGCCAGCCCCGGCAGTTGCCTTGATGGTGTAGTAGCTGTAGCCGCTGCTTCCACCGCCATTGTAGCGCCACTGAGCCGTGACGGTCATATTCTCGGCGGGCATGGTGGTGGGGATGGCCGGGGTCCAGCCCGCAAACGTGTAGCCAGTCTTGGTGGGATCGGCGGGGGCGGTGATGGCAGTGCCGTAGTCCTGGGTGATGGGCGCGATGGTACTTCCGCCGTTGGTGTCGAAGGTCAGCGTGTAGCTGGTCGCTCCGCCGCCTGTGCCGCTATTGCGCAGAATCGTCAGCGTGTAGGTTTTAGTGCCGATCTTCACGACAATGTCGGTTGTGCCGCTGTTGGGGATGGCAACGGTTGCGCTGCCGCCGGTGGACAGAGCCTGTCCGTTGATGCTCACGGGCTCGCCGTTTCCAGACACCGCTGTGACTAGCGTAGATGTTGCTCCGCTATCATTTTGCAGCGTATAGGTATAGTTCGTTCCGTTGGCGGTAAAATCGCCGAGCCCCACTGCCAGACCTTCAAAGGTCAGAAGGTCATTACCGGGCACTGCGGCTCGCACCACTACGCGGGTGCCAAGCCGGGAGAAGGTGACGGTTTCCGACTGGAAGGTTTCCCCGGAGATGGCACCGCCAATACTGGTCTTTTTCGTTTCCAGAACGGTCCCGGCAGCATCCAGCAGCGTGGCCACCAGCTCTGCGCTAGTCTGAGGCTGCAGGCAGTTGTTGCGCAGGGTAATGGCGGCGGTGCTGTGACCGTTGCCGTCGTTCCCCTGTGTCACATCCATCGTCAGCTGCTCTCCGGTGCGGGCCAGTGCGCCGGTCATATGGACGCTGGCCTCGCTGTCACTGCCGTCATACTCCGGGAGGCGCTGATTGCCTCCCATTCCACCGATCTGGCCTTCCGCCCACGCCTCGGCGTACAGATAGGTACCCACATTGGGGATCTCGGTTTTGCCAATGGATGTCATATACCTGCCCAGATCATAGGTCAGGTCCAGTGTAAAGGTTCCCTGATCGATGCGGGCGAGGGCGCTGTCTCCGGAAACGGTGATTTCATTACCGCTAACCGATACGCCGTTTGTGGTGCAGGCTACCTCTGCAGGCTTGGTATGCAGATCATCCGCATAGAACGCAAGCTTCACCTCGCGGTTCTTTCCGTCGGCCAGCGTGGCGGCAGAGGAATTATAGAGGGTCATGCGCACCGTGCGCTTGCCGGCGCTCTCCGCAATCACTTCCATTTGCGAGATGCCAATGTCGGGATAATCCAGATACACTGTGCCGTTTTCGTTGATGCCGCCGGCGGCGGTGATGGTATAGCTCGGGTCGGTCACGCGGTCTCTCACATGGTGCCAGACGGTAAGGGTGGTGCTTTCATTGGGCAGCAGTTTTTCCGTAAGGGTGGCGGTTTCCCCGCTGCCAAGCTTGACCGTTAGGTTTGTCACATCGTTCAGCCCGGTGTTGCGGATGGTAAAGCGAATGGGTGTCAGGCTGTTCAGCGCCAGTGTTGCATAATCCACACCGATCTGTTCCACTGCCACCGCATCGGTGATAAAATGAGAGGTAGCGGTATAGAGGATCGTTTTCTCACCCGGAACGGTCACGCCGCCGATTACCTGCGGGTTTTTATCGTCATACCAGGTGGTCTGAATGGCGGCCTGCACCTGATTGGTGCCGCTGACATAGGCATCAAAGTGGTCAGCCAGCGTGCGATCCGGCAGCTCTGCCAGTTTCAATGGTGCGGAGAGCGTGTAGGTATTTTCGGCATAGCGCAGCTTGGCCGCCTTCAAAATGCCGTGATCTACCGCGCCGTTGGCGTCATTGACAGTCTCATTCCAGACGATGGTAAGATCATTGAGGCTGCGATAATCCCCGCTGAGGGAAGCGAAGCGGAAGTCTCCGCCCACGACGGCGTTGCCGCTGCTGGTCAGGGCAGACAGAGAGCCGGGGAAACTGTTGGACATGGTGCCGCTGCCGTCCACAGCCAACAGCTGGATATCGCTGCTGCCGTCTCGGACACTGTGCCAACCGATGACAAATCGGTCATCCCCGCTGCCGAAGTTGGCTGCAACGACCTGGGGGTTTTCGTCAAGATTGCTGTCACGGGTTGCCAGCATGGCTGTACCGTGAGTTCCGTCAGCAGCCACGGTACAATAGGCGATCTCGTAGGCGGAGGTATCTCCGGTTCCGCTGCGGTCCAGCGAGTAAACCGCCATAGCGGTTCCGTCGGGCAGCATGGCCGCCTGCAACGCCTTCACGCTGCCAGTAGCCCCGTTATAAAGCATTTGGGCCTTGCTCCAGGTTCTGCTATCGCTGTCATAGCAACGGTACATGATACAATCTCTGGTCGTGAAGTTCAGCAGGTTGTTGCTGCCCTGCGTACCGGGATCGGGGGTGTAGACGCTGCGCCAGAACACGATGGCCTTGTCGTCGCCCACTGCCGTGGCTGGGGCCAGATTCGGCGTGCCGTCTTCGGTTAGGCGGGTGGAAGTCCAGGTTGAGCCGTCATAGACGGACGCTACGATCTCCGTGCTGTTCATCAGCAGGTTTTGCTCTTCCAATGTCACGGGATCACCGGCATTTTTACCCGGTAGCTCGGTGCCCATGCGAACCCAAGCCGCCGCCGCGAAGCTGCCAGTGCCGGACAAAGAAACGCTCGTGTCGCCGTAGCCGGGGAACCCTGTGGGATCGGCAATTTGGCTGGAGACAGTATAGACGCTGCCCTTGAGGGTGGAGAAATGTACCCGGCTGTCGTAAATACTGCTGCTGTTGCCGTCGTTGATGTAGGCCAATACCTTCCCGTCATCGCTGAGCTGTGGATAGGATGTGGGGTTGGCATTGGTCTGGATGTTTTCCAGCCCACTGGTGGAGTTCAGAGAGAACAGCATCATCCGCTGCTGGGGCTGGCCCCAAGTACGGGCATATTGCTCCAGATAGTCCCGGCTTTGGAGCGTTGCACTGCCAGAAGCCACCTGCATTCCGCTCTGGGCCGCCGCCATCCGCAGCGAGGCAAGGCTCAGCCCACTGGTGGCGTTATTCCAGTAGTTGTCGATTGTTGCCCAGTCATTAAAAGTCTTGGTGGCTCCAAAGGTTCCGGAGGCGATCACCGCCTCGTAGGAGATAAACAGGAAGTTGGCCACAAATTTGATTCCCACTTCGCTTTGGATCCCCAGGGCCTGACCGTTGATCTGGCGCTTTGTCTCGTCGGCAAGATAGGTGCGGGAAAGAAACTTATTCTGACTGTCCACATCCAAATTGCCGAATAGGCCGATCTTCAGCGCCACGACCGAATAGTCAAAGCCAATGCCGCCAAACGCGTGGACATAGGCGTTGATACGCAGCGTGGTCAAAAAGTCATTCACTGCCGTGGCCGTGGGATCGCTCCAGGCAAGCTCTGTGCCCTGTCCCTGCTGGCCGTAGCGCACTGCGGTACGGAAATCCAGCTGAATGGCACCGCCCAGCTCAAAGGTTGCTGTCAACGGCACGGGGCCAGCCATGGCGTTCACGCTGAAGGTGAAGCCCACGCCAACGCCGGCGGTAAAGCCGCCGCCTACGGTGAAAACCTCCCACTCCTTTTTTTCGGCGTTATAGCGGATCTCCGCTTCGTAAAAGCCCTCCAACTGCAAGTTGAGATCCGTGCTGGTGACATTGTCGGCCAAGGAGTTGGTTTTGTAGTCCCCCTTGGGATCATAGGTTCCCTGGGCCATCTGGCTCAGGTCCCCGGTACTGGGCACGCCCACCTCCAGGTTCTGCGTCAGCACATTCGCACCCAACGCCACGCCGTCCTCGGAATAGTCCATGTCCTCCATCTCCAGCGTGTTGTACCCGGCCCAAATCATGGCACGGAACACGGAGGGATCTTCGCTGGGGGTGATGATCATTTTGAACGCGGAACTTTTCACCGGACCGCTCAGATCATCCAGCCGTCCGGTCAGCACCTGGAGAATGTTACTATTGCCCACTCCGCCAAAGTCGACGTCATTCACTCCGCTGGAGTCCTTCATCGTCAGCAGAATACCGGTGACGCGCTCATCCTCTGTCACCTTGGGCACTCGGGTCAGATCAACGACCCGGAAGGGCATTATTTTCTCCTGCAGCAGGCTGCCGTTCAGGCTCAGCTGCGTTTTCATACCCACATCCTTGCCGTCGGCGATCCATCCAGAGGTGGTCATGGTGGCCTCGGTGAGGGTCAGATCGTTTTCCGCTACAGGGATGGATGAGAAGGGATACTGCTTGGTACTGCTGCTCTGGGCGGCAGGAAGAACGCCGTATTCGTCCGCCAGCTTGAGACTGTAATTCCGCGCGTCGGCAATCTTCTCGCCCCAGAGGAACATGGTGGTGTGCAGGGTTGCTGTTTTAAAGCTGCTGTTAGGGCCAATCTTCCCGGTCGAGTTGCGGACATCCACTTTCTGACCGTTGGCAAGACCGTAATCAACGCTTTGCGCCACAACGAAGGGATTGTTTTCCTCCCCCGTCGGCACGCTTTCCAGAGAGACAACGCCCTCTGCGGTGCGCATTACATCGTCCACGCCCAGCTTGCCGTTGACGGTCAGCAGCAGCGGATAGTACTTGTCGCCGTCAATTGCGCTGATCTCCAGAATGTACTCCAGCTGATCCAGAGCGGAAAGCGCCGTGGTGTTGCTCTCGCCCTTTTCGGCCGACCAGAACTGGGTGGAATCCAGATAGACGGTTATATTTCCCGCCGCATCCGTGGTATAGGTGTCGCCGGTGATGCCGCTGACAAGTGCTCCTGCCCTGGAGCCCAGCAGAGCTGTCTGGCAGTAGCCTCCGTTTTTATAAACGCCGCCGCGAACGGTCACCGTTTTGTTCGCCAGCGGATCGCCGCCCGGCGTGATGAGCGTCACAGATGCCCGGGCGACTCGCCGAAGGCTGAAGGTATTCAAGGGATAAAGCTGCAGTTTTGTGGCATCCCGCTCGCCGGAACGCAGATTTTCTTTATAGATGGTGCCCAGATAAATATCCGCGCCGGAGCCGGACCGCAGAGACACCTCACTGGCGATTCCGTTGGGTTCGTAAAGCGCCAGCACGCCTTCACTGTTGGTCGTGACCGTTTTGGGCACACCTTTGCCGTCGGTGTATTGCAGCGTAGTTTCCGCTGCAGGCGTCAGCTGGAAGAGATAGAACTTATTTTGCAGCGTTTTCGCTGTCACCTGTACATCGGCACGCATGCCCGTGGCGGCATGGGTAGCCGTGACGGTTGCGGTGCCGTTGGCCAAGCCGGACAGCGCCATTTTGGTTTCGGGAAGGTAGGAATCAAAGGAGAAGTTTCTGATGTCCTCATACAGTCCGCCCTGCTTGTAGTTGACGGAAATGGCATTGTTGTTGCTGGAGAGCCACTGGATGCCGTCTTTAAAGGAGTTCCATCCGTACTCGTCATAGTTGATGCCGATGTACTCGATCAGCCCCAGCTCCTGGCGCAGCTGCAAAATTTTAGCTGTATCGGTGGGCAGGGTGCCGCTGACCTTGGAGGTATTGTCCATGGTCAGCTTAGAAATCGTGTCTCCTTTGTCGTCCTGCACCTTCAGTGCGTCGGCATCGTAGACATACAGGGGGAAGGAGTCGGTGCTGGGAGATTCCTCACCAGGGTTCTCCACGCTCAAAACCACCTGATAGGTGTCCTTCAGATTGCCGGCTTGCACACTCTGTAATGACAGGGGGAAGCTCCCGGAGGTGCCGGATAGGGGCGCACTGTCCACCACTTTGGTGGTGGTGTTGTCCTCTGTGACCCGGGTAATGGTCAGCGTGGGCAGTTGAGAGGCGCCGGTAGTAGCGTTTTCCACCGACCAGCCGATATTGACGGCGCCGTCGGTATCCTTGAGGTAAATGCTCTGGGGCGGTGTCAGCTTGGCCGTGGCAGGTGGTGCCTGCACGATGATCCAGGCAAGTGCCGACAGGCGGACGTCCTCACCCCCAGCGTTGGGGTGCGGCATGGAGACCAATACCGTGTAGGCCGGGGTATTTCCGCTGGAGAGCTTGGAGAGCACATTCTTCGGGATCCGCACGCTGTTTTCATCTTTGCCGGCGGTATAAGTCGCAACGGGATCGCGGCCGCTCAGCTCCGCCTCATTTTTGTAGTTGCCCTCATACAGGTCGATCCTGTAATTGAACTCTTTGCCCGGTGCCATCAGCGCGGCATTGGAGCTCCACAGCACGGTGGCGGGCTGATTTACCCGCGTCACGATGGACGAGCCGCCGGGAATCACCAGTGCCAGGGAATCGCCTGCCGTCACGGTATAGGGCTGTGACTGGCCCGTCACATCATCGGCAGGGTCCTCAGTCCCGTTGTCCGCCGTAAAGGTAAAGGTGACGGTTCCCACCTTGGTTCCTGTGGTGGCAACAAGGCCGGTATCCTCGTCGATGGTGGCAATGTCCAGGTCACTGCTGCTCCATTTACCGGTGGTGTAGCTGGCCTGCTCACCGTTTTTCCCCAAAACCTTGGCCTGAAGCGTGGGGCGGGCGGAATCGGCGAGGGAAATCGTATAGTCGGCGTCATTCGCTTCCGGGACGATGGTCACCGTGTGCGCGGAAATTTTCTTTGCCACCGTGAACTGCCGGGTCAGGGGAAGAACATTCACCCAGTTAGGAGAGTCTTTCGTGCCCTCGTTGGCCTGCAGCGTCACCGTATAGGTGCGGGTGTAAGCTGCGGGTGCGATTGCATAGTCGCTAATGGTGAAGGCTTCCTTCTCTGTGTCCAGATAGACCTGCAGATGGATTGCTTCATCCGTGGAGTTGTCCCTCAGTTCGAGGCGGAAAGGGGCTTCCTTCGGCTCTGTGCCTTCCGGGGTGTGATAATCGCTGTATACGGTCTTGTAGGCCTGCGCCATGTTGGCGTTCATCGTGAACGATGCATTGCCGTTGTCGTAGTCGGCGGTCAGTGCGGTGGGGGCGTTGCGCATCAAGACGCTCTCCAGCGCAACGTCGGTAATCGGCTCGCTTAGATAGTGTGTGGTATCCAGCGTATGATCGAAAACATCCTTCACGCCGGTCATACCATTGACGGTGACCGTGGTGGCATCTGTATCCTGCACTGGGTACCAGAGCATTGCCGTGACGCCGTAGTCGTTCATGGAAAGCTCAGCGGCGGTATACTCTTTGCCATTGATGGTCACGCTGGCGTTTCTAAGATCCACGAACTCGTTAAAGGTAACTGTGATGGGCACGTGCTGTCCGCTGGCATAGGTTCCCGCCGGGGCCGTGACGCTTTGAATGGTGGGGGCGTCCGTGTCCAACAGCTCGGCGGCGGCGTTTCTGGTCTCGGTGGAGGCGGAGGAATTATTGCTTACGCCAAATACCTTATCAAAGTTCAGATACAGTTCGAAGGGCAGCCAGTACTTCTGATCTCCTCTGCTTTTCGTGGTAGACTGCAGGGAGATGTTGACCGTATCGCCCTTGTTGATCGTACAGTCCTGCGGTTTCCCTCCGCCGCTTTGCGTCAGATCTGCTCCATTGAACGTGTACTCCGTCAGACAGAACGGGGCATAGGGTTGTGTGGATCCACGACTATAATAGCCATACGGCGCAGGGCCAGTATAGGAAACGCTGGTAGTCCAGTCAAACTTGATGCGGGCGTTGATTTGGTATGGCTGATAAAATTTTTCGGTGGAGCCGCTGAGACGCACCGAATTGCGGGCGCCCTCCAAAATTCTGATGGTATCGCTTAGCGCAACGAAGTCCTGATTGTTGGCACCTTCGCCGATATTGTATTCATTTGCCAGCAAAGGAATATACATATCCCCCTGTATTGTGCCTTCACTTTTGTATGTTTTCTCATAGTCCGGCGCGGTCATTGATGTTTTTATTGCGGGGGCGTCAACCGTCTTTTTTAGCTTGAGCTGACAGTGGTCGGCATAAGCGGCGCCGTCATAGAACACCAGATTTTCCGCATCGTAAAATTCAATCATCCCCAGCAGGTCGCCATAGGAATAAGAATCCTTGAGCCAGTCTGGGTTCCCTCCATTGGTTTGAACCTTGACAGTGATTATACAACCACCTAAACTGAAAGTCGAGCCTACGTCATAGGTCAGCTTGTAGGACCCGTCGCTTTGCTCGACGACCTCACTCGTCTCGCCTATCGAGACCTCCACACCGGTGATATACTCGCTGAGCTGGCCTTTTTGAATGCGGTAGGAAAAGCCGACCGGTTTTCCGCCGTATACAGTAAAAGGCCCGGAGTTCCAGGTGTTGTTTGCGAGATTCCCCAGCGTTTGGCTCATCATGCCGCTCATATCCACCGTCTCAACGCCCTCAGGCTTTGTGGCAGAGGCGGAATACCGCAAGCTGATGCCCTGCAGCTCCAGCTGCTCCATCAGGCTATTGAGATTCTCCAGAGCTTCCCCGGTAAACTCCCTGCCGGAGAAATAGGTGTCCTTGATCCGCTGCAGCTCCTGTTCGATTTGGATCATGGTCTTCAAATCGCCCAGCGCCACCGGAGTCCCATCCACGTCGGCTATACGGGTGAGATCCGTGGCGGGATTTTCCAGCAGCTCCATGACAGCCGCCAGTGTCAACACCTGGCCGTCCAGCGTGATGGTTTGATCCACCTTGAAATTGCCGTCTTCATCCAGCAGCCCCAAAGCGTTCAGCATGGAAAGCACCTGGTCGCTGCTGCCGCCGGTCAGGGCGGAGAGCTGCTCCAAAATCGCCTGATTTTCCTCGGGTGTGTTGCCCAGCGAATCGCTCACCGCTGCAAACGCCGCTGTCGGCAGCATGGTCAGCACCATGCAGCAGACGAGCAGTATGCTAAGTATTCGCTTTTTCATTGGCTTTTCTCCTCCTGTTCGTGTCGGTTCGGTTTGTCCGCCCCGCCTTTTTTCTGGTTTTCTCTGTTTCTGAGCCGGAAGCACAGCGCGGTGATCGCCGCCGCCGCGGCAAAGCAGACAACGCCTACCAGCACATAGCCGCCCGCGTCCTCCCGCAGCAGCATCGCGCCGAACACGCCCCATGCTTCCGGTTGCCCCGGCCCGGCGACCGTGCCCACCGCCTGCATCAGCACCGCGAACAGCAGCATACACATAGCGCTCAGTCCATATATGCCGCGCCGCTGCCTCCGGCGGGTGTTTTCCCGCACCCGCTGCTTGACGAGTGCGACCCGTCTTGCGGTATCGTACATATCGTTTGAACCCCCTTTCCGGTTTGTCTGAAACTGTGGCCTAAAAACCCTTTCACTTATATAGGTACAAAAAATCGAAAAAACTCTCACCCAAAACGCAAAATTTTTCAAAAAAATTTGAGAGCCGCCAAAAAGCAGCTCTCAAGGAGGGAATGTTCGGTTATTTTCTCCGCGATAAGCGAAAAGCGGACAGCTTTCCCGCCGCCACCAGCAGCACCGGCAGGGCGTAGGCCACATACTGCGCCGCGCCGCCGTAGGCGATGAGCAGATTGTAGATGGCGTGGAGGGTGATGGCCGCGCCCAGCAGCCCACAGGTCCCTGCGATCTTCAGCCACGTCCGCTGCCATGTGTATGCAAGCCCGCCGCCCACGATCAGACCGCAGAGAACGTGCATGGCTCCCGTGCCGAAGCCACGGAAGAAGATGAAGGAGAAACGGTCTGCTCCGTTCTGAATGAGATAGCACACATTTTCAAAGGTGGCAAAGGCAAGGGCAACTGTTATTGCGGCAGCCTTGATTTTATCCCCCTCCGGCTCAAACACCAGAAGATAGAACACCAGCGGCAGCAGCTTCATCATTTCCTCCACCACCGGCGCAATCTCCGCCGTGGCGGCAAGGGCGTCCGCCTGACACACCGACGCGAGGAAAGTATTGATGTAGGCCGAAAGCAGGCACACACCCATTCCGACGATGCAGAACAGAAAAAAGCAGAGATGCCGCCTGCCCATGCACAGAGCAGCCACCAGCAGCGGGGACACCATGCACAGAAATATGTTTTCAATATAGGTCATGCGTCCACCGCCTTTCTCACAGCGGGCAGCAGCCCCAATATGGTCAGCGTCAGCAGCATATCGCACCAGAAGACGGGGCTTGCCGGGGAAGTATCCGGCCAGAAGCAGCCCGCCGTCCAAAGCCTGTCTCTTATACACATCTGACGCTGCCGACGACTTAATAGGTGTAGAT
>ERZ1026929.914-NODE-914-length-12321-cov-4.715392_pt1 | contig 12321 bp, 8 predicted proteins | sample MGYA00519463_ERZ1026929 | MGnify/ENA primary metagenome ERZ1026929 (study PRJEB26926, sample SAMN06164829) | human gut metagenome | biome: ENVO:00009003; feature: ENVO:2100002; material: ENVO:00002003 | host: Homo sapiens | place: USA | collected 2012 ... | reverse complement strand
CGAGATGTCTTAGGGTCTCGTGGGCTCGGAGATGTGTATAAGAGACAGATAGTGGACCATCACAGTGTGGGCAGTAAGTAACCCCTTTATTGCGGAATTCTTCCTCGCCAGGAACGTTGATATTACGCCATTTGGCTCCGAGAGCTAGGATAGCAGTTTTGGATTTTAAAACGGCACCGTTAGCCAGTGTCACTTCAATAAGTTCTTTCTTCTCAATGCCAGTAGCTAACTGACTTTTGATGATATCAACATCATAAGATTTCGTATGCTCTTCAACTTGGGCCATTAACTTAGGACCTTCTGTATATAGCGTACCAATCATGTTCTCAATGCCGACTGTCTCGATAACTTGTCCACCAAAGGTTTCTGCTAAAAGACCAGTTTTTAAACCTTTACGGGCAGCATAGATGGCCGCACTGTTTCCAGCAGGACCACCACCAATAACCAAAACATCATAGACACCTTTATCAGCGAAAGCATCAGCATCAAGTGGTCCGTCCAATTTTTCAACAAGCTGTTCAATGGTTGCACGACCAGATGTAAATTCTTCTTGGTCTTTGTAAACCGTAGGAACAGACATGATACCTTTGGTTTTGACCTCATCCTGATACATCCCACCTTCAATCATGGTGTGAGTGATATTTGGGGTCAAAACAGCCATTATATTAAAAGCTTGAACAACGTCTGGACAATTGTGACATGTTAATGAAACATAGGTTTCTAAATCGATGGGTTTATCAATCTTCTTGATACGTTCGATAGTGTCCTCATCAACTTTTGGTGGACGACCAGAAACTTGCAAGAGAGCTAAAATGAAAGATGTGAATTCGTGGCCCATTGGTAAGCCTGAGAAAATAACACGACTTTTTTGCCCTTTTTGTGCAATACCAAAACTAGGTTGACGTTTTAAATGTGTTGATTCAAGACTAATGCGGTCAGACATAGCGGCAATCTCGTCAAGAAATTCTTTTACTTTTCGAGAATTATCGTCATCCCCTAAGTCTGTTTGTAATACAATATCAGATTCTAGTAAATTTAAATATTGTGCTAATTGCGTCTTGATTTCTTTATCTAAGACCATGGATACCCCCTGGTTGCTAAATTTTACCTACAAGATCTAAGCTAGGAGTAAGTGTTTCAGCTCCTTCTTTCCATTTGGCTGGACAAACTTCACCTGGATGTTGACGAATATATTGAGCAGCACGGACTTTATCAATAAGAGTGCTTGCATCACGTCCAATACCATCAGCATTAATTTCCATCATTTGGATAACGCCATCTGGATCAATGATGAATGTACCACGTTGTGCGAGACCATCTTGTCCAAGAACATCAAAACCTTGTGAGATGTGGTGTGAAGGATCTCCAATCATAGGGTAAGTAATAGTTCCAACAACATCTGAGTCATCATGCCAAGCTTTGTGAACAAAGTGAGTGTCAGTAGAGACAGAGTAAACCTCTACACCAAGAGATTTAAGAGCTTCATATTGTTCTTGAAGGTCACCGAGTTCAGTTGGGCAGACAAATGAGAAATCTGCAGGGTAGAAGCAGAAAACAGCCCATTTTCCCTTAACATCTTCATCTGTAACAGTAATGAATTCCCCGTTGTGATAAGCTTGTGCTGAAAATTCAATAATTTCTTTTCCGACTAATGACAAAATAATGTCCTCCTCTATTTTTGATAGCCTAATTATAAACAAAATACTTATCAACCTCAAAGAAAACGATTGCAATTTTAATAAGGATGGATTTTTTCTAATGGTTAGCCTGATTTTAGAGCTTGTCAAATGTCACTTTTTTTGATAAACTATTATAGTTGCGTAAAGTGACAAATACTCATTCTAAGCCGATTGTGGTCTTGTTGCCGCAGGGTGGGACTGCAAGTCTAAAGCTTAGAAGAGGAAAAAACAATTTTTAAGGAGAAATACTCATGGCAGTAATTTCAATGAAACAACTTCTTGAGGCTGGTGTTCACTTCGGTCACCAAACTCGTCGCTGGAATCCTAAGATGGCTAAGTACATCTTCACAGAACGTAACGGAATCCACGTTATCGACTTGCAACAAACTGTAAAAATGGCTGATACAGCTTACGAATTCGTTCGTGAAGCAGCAGCTAACGATGCAGTAATCTTGTTCGTTGGTACTAAAAAACAAGCAGCTGAAGCAGTAGCTGAAGAAGCAACTCGTGCTGGTCAATACTACATCAACCACCGTTGGTTGGGTGGTACTCTTACAAACTGGGATACTATCCAAAAACGTATCGCTCGTTTGAAAGAAATCAAACAAATGGAAGCTGATGGAACTTTCGAAGTTCTTCCTAAGAAAGAAGTTGCACTTCTTAACAAACAACGTGCACGTCTTGAAAAATTCTTGGGTGGTATCGAAGATATGCCTCGCATTCCAGATGTAATCTACATCGTTGACCCACACAAAGAACAAATCGCTGTTAAAGAAGCTAAAAAACTTGGTATCCCAGTTGTAGCGATGGTTGATACAAACGCTGATCCAGATGAGATCGATGTAATCATCCCAGCTAACGATGACGCTATCCGTGCCGTTAAATTGATCACTTCAAAAATGGCTGATGCTATCATCGAAGGTAACCAAGGTGAAGATGCTTCTGCAGATTTCCAAGAAGCAGCTGCAGCTGATTCAATCGAAGAAATCGTTGAAGTTGTCGAAGGTGACAACAACTAATCTTTAAGATTGGTTTGGGCTCGATGCCCACTAAAGATACGACAAACACCTAAGGGGCGGGGCTCAGCCCTGCCCCTTAGTTTGATAAAATAAATTTGGAGAAAAACAAAATGGCAGAAATTACAGCTAAACTTGTTAAAGAATTGCGTGAAAAATCTGGTGCTGGTGTCATGGACGCTAAAAAAGCATTGGTTGAAGTTGAAGGTGATATCGAAAAAGCGATTGAATTGCTTCGCGAAAAAGGTATGGCTAAAGCAGCTAAGAAAGCTGACCGTGTTGCAGCTGAAGGTTTGACTGGTGTTTACGTTAACGGTAACGTTGCAGCAGTTGTTGAAGTTAATGCTGAAACTGACTTCGTTGCGAAGAACGCTCAATTCGTTGAGTTGGTAAACGAAACAGCTAAAGTAATTGCTGAAGGTAAACCAGCTAACAACGAAGAAGCACTTGCATTGACTATGCCTTCAGGTGAAACTCTTGAAGCTGCATACGTAACTGCTACAGCTACTATCGGTGAAAAGATTTCATTCCGTCGTTTTGCAGTTGTTGAGAAAACTGATGCACAACACTTCGGAGCTTACCAACACAACGGTGGACGTATCGGTGTTGTTTCAGTTATCGAAGGTGGAGATGACGCTCTTGCAAAACAAATCTCAATGCACATTGCAGCGATGAAACCAACTGTTCTTTCATACACTGAATTGGACGAACAATTTGTTAAAGATGAATTGGCACAACTTAACCACGCTATCGATCAAGATAACGAAAGCCGCGCTATGGTTAACAAACCAGCTCTTCCACACCTTAAATATGGTTCTAAAGCTCAATTGACTGATGCTGTTCTTGCTCAAGCTGAAGAAGATATCAAAGCTGAGTTGGCTGCTGAAGGTAAACCAGAAAAAATCTGGGATAAAATCATCCCAGGTAAAATGGACCGCTTCTTGCTTGACAACACTAAAGTTGACCAAGCATACACACTTCTTGCTCAAGTTTACATCATGGACGACAGCAAAACAGTTGAAGCTTACCTTGAATCAGTAAACGCTTCAGTAGTAGAATTCGTTCGCTTTGAAGTTGGTGAAGGTATCGAAAAAGCATCTAACGACTTTGAATCAGAAGTTGCAGCTACAATGGCAGCAGCTCTTAACAACTAATTCTAGTTGCTAGATAAAAAGAAAAGAAGTTACGTGAATGAATCGTAGCTTCTTTTTTGTTGCTATTAAAAAAACGTCTGAGCATGCCCCAGACGTTGAAAAACTAATTAATGAGCGAAGGTATTTACACCAAGTAGAAGAGAGAGTGTTCCCATGATGATACCTGCAAGGATAACCCCAAGCATAACAGCAATAACACTACGTTTAAAGTCCCAATCTAGGATAGATGCTGCTAAGGTACCAGTCCAAGCTCCTGTTCCTGGAAGCGGAATTCCCACAAAAAGTAGAAGGGCCCAGAAGATTCCCTTATCTCCGGCAGCTTTTTCAAGTTTTTGGCCACCACTGTGACCTTTTTTAAGACACCAGGTAAAGAAGCCACCAATTAGAGGTTTGTCTGCCCCCCATTCGAGAACACGGCGGGCGAAGAAAAAGATAATTGGAACTGGAATCATGTTCCCAATGACACAAAGAATTAGGGCTTGCCACCAAGGAATACCTGAGGCGATAGCGACAGGTACGGCTCCACGGAGCTCAACTAAAGGAATCATAGAGATTAAGAGTGCAATGATGTATTTCATGAGTAACCTTTCATAGGGAAATAAAATAAGAGATAAGACTCAAAGTGAGATGAGCTTTATCAAGAGTGATAAGACTAGTACTACTGCGAAAGTGCTAAAAAGTACTTGTTGGATTAGGTGGGTTTCAGCCTGTTAAAGTGGATAGAAAATTTGAATCAAACACCTTAAGTTACCTAATATTCCAGTCTTATTTATTGTATCTTATATGGTCTCTAATGACAACTTTAAAAAGCTTTTTGAAGGTATAGTTTCCCATGAGCTGACATTTTTGGTATAATAATAGTCAGTTATAGTCAAATTAGACTGGAGGAATTAAGATGGCAAGAAATACATCAGATAGTATAGAAGAATATATTAAAGAATTGCTGGGCCAGTCTGGAATTGCTGAGATTCAACGCTCGAACTTAGCAGATACTTTTCAAGTTGTACCGAGTCAGATTAACTATGTTATTAAGACTCGTTTTACAGAAAGTCGTGGTTATATTGTTGAGAGTAAACGTGGAGGTGGCGGTTATATTCGTATCGTCAAGGTCAGATTCTCCGACAAGCACCACATGATTAATGATTTGCTTCAGAACTTGGCAGATCAGCTCAGCGAGCAGGTATTTACAGACTTGATTCAGTTGCTTTTTGATGAAAAAATCATCACTGAACGTGAGGGAAATTTGATTTTAGCAACTGCTAGTGATGATGTTTTAGGCGAAGATGCGGCTACTATTCGTTCGCGTATTCTACGCTCGCTATTACTTAGATTGGATAGAAAAGGAAATTAGATGACGACATATTCAAGAAAAATGCAGGCCATTTTCCATCGTGCTCAGCTTGAGGCAGAGCGTTTTGGAAGTCCTTTCTTGGAGACTTGGCATGTGCTTCTCGCTATGGTTGAGGTTCCAGGATCTGTAGCCTACCTAACATTTACTGATTTTGAGGACCGTATTCGTGCGGAAGAGATTGAGACCGCTGCTGTACTAGCGATGGAGAAAAGTCCAAAAGACTTGTCTGAATCAGATATTATCGATTTACGTGCACAGTCACATGCTTTAGAGGCTATGTTGCAAGAGGCAGAGGGAATTGCTAGTGTGACTGGTGCTGTAGAGGTAGGGTCTGAACATGTATTGATGGCCTTCCTTCTTCATAAGGATTTGATGGTTTGTCGTCTCCTTGAAGTTGCTGGTTTTCAATATAAGGATGACAGCGATAAGCCTCGTATTATCGATTTACGACGTTCTTTGGAGCGTTACGCAGGTCTTAGTAAGCAAGATTTGAAGGCCATTCATGACCTTCGTAAGCCTAAAAAATCAAAGGCATCAGGAAATTTTGCTAATATGATGCAGCCTCCTCAATCTTCTACTGGGGAACTGTCAGATTATACCAAAGACTTAACGGCAGTAGCCGAATTAGATGCTCTTGATCCTGTTATTGGACGTGAGAAAGAAATTTCACGCATGATTCAGGTTTTGAGTCGTAAAACGAAGAATAACCCAGTTCTTGTGGGTGAAGCAGGTGTTGGTAAGACGGCACTTGCGCTTGGCTTAGCACAGCGTATTGCTTCAGGCGAAGTACCTTTTGAGTTGGCTGATATGCGTATCTTAGAGCTTGATATGATGAGTGTGGTTGCAGGAACACGTTTCCGTGGCGATTTCGAAGAACGTATGAATCAGATCATTGATGAGATTGAAGCTGATGGAAAAATCATTCTTTTTATTGACGAATTGCATACGATTATTGGTTCTGGTTCAGGTATTGATAGCACCTTAGATGCGGCGAATATTTTGAAACCCGCTCTAGCACGTGGAACTCTTCATATGGTTGGAGCAACTACTCAAGCTGAGTACCAGAAGCATATTGAGAAAGATGCAGCTCTTTCTCGCCGTTTTGCTAAGATTACAATTGAGGAGCCAAGTGTAGCTGAGGCGATTGATATTCTAAAAGGCCTACGTTCGTCTTATGAAGACTATCATCGTGTAACGATTACTGATGAGGCAGTTGAGACAGCAGTCAAGGCAGCCCACCGTTATTTGACGAGTAAAAACTTGCCTGACTCTGCCATTGATCTTTTAGATGAAGCGAGTGCAACTGTTCAAGGTCGTATCAAAAAAGAAGCCAAACGTGAGATAACGCCTTTGGATGAAGCGCTTCTATCTGGTGATATGAAGGCTGCTGTTAAACAATATAAAGCTAGCCAAAAAGCAAAATTACCAGAACCTGCCTTGGTAGATGCAGATCAGATTATGCAAACCCTTAGTCGTCTATCAGGTATTCCTGTTGAGAAGATGACTCAGGCAGATAGCAAGCGTTACTTGAATCTGGAAGCAGAGCTTCATAAACGTGTTATTGGTCAAGACGAAGCAGTTTCAGCGATTAGTCGTGCTATTCGTCGTAACCAGTCAGGTATTCGTACTGGAAAACGTCCGATTGGTTCCTTCATGTTCCTTGGACCTACTGGTGTTGGTAAGACAGAGTTGGCCAAGGCTTTGGCGGAAGTTCTCTTTGATGATGAGTCAGCTTTGCTTCGCTTTGACATGTCAGAATACATGGAAAAATTTGCGGCTAGCCGCCTTAATGGTGCTCCTCCAGGTTATGTTGGATATGATGAGGGTGGTGAATTAACAGAGAAAGTTCGCAATAAGCCTTACTCAGTTCTCCTCTTTGACGAGGTGGAAAAGGCTCACCCAGATATTTTCAACATCCTCTTACAGGTTTTGGATGATGGTGTCTTGACGGATAGTCGAGGTCGTAAAGTCGATTTCTCAAATACCATTATCATTATGACTTCGAACTTGGGAGCGACTGCTCTTCGTGATGATAAGACTATTGGATTTGGTGCCCAAGACATTTCTCATAATCACCAAGCTATGCAGTCACGTATTATGGAAGAACTTAAGAAGGCCTACCGTCCAGAATTTATTAACCGTATTGATGAGAAGGTTGTCTTCCATAGCTTAGAGGAAGAGCAACTTCGTGAGATTGTCAAGATTATGGTGAAACCGTTGGTATCAGCTTTGGCTGAAAAAGGGATTGACTTGAAATTCCAACCAGCTGCCCTTAAGCATTTAGCTAAAGATGGCTATGATGTTGAGATGGGTGCTCGTCCATTACGTCGCACGATTCAAACTCAAGTGGAGGACAAGTTATCTGAGCTCTTACTAGGTGGTCAAGTAGTTAGTGGACAAACTCTTAAAATCGGCTGCTCGAAAGATAAATTAACCTTTACAGTAGTGTAAAAATCAAACAAAAAGACAGATTACAGGTGTAGTTTGTCTTTTTTTGTGTCAATAGGAGTCAATGTAGAGTCAATCTTTCTGTAAAGATGGGGTAAAAGAAAAAGCCGAGCAAAGCTCGACTGTAATAATTAGAGTTTTTCGTTGACAAAGTTGACAAAGTGATTCCACCAGACCTTGAGGAAGAAGCTTTTCTTAACTTCTTTACCAGCAACCAGTTCCATGCTAGGCATACCTTGGTTAGGCAAGTAACCTTCTCCTACAAGTGACTTATCTTCAAAGGTAGCAGTTCCAACCTTGTCACTTGAGTTGACAGGGGCTTGGACTTGATTTGTAGTAACTTTAATATGTTTACTATTGTTAGCATCTATTTTTTGGATGATATTAAAGTCAGACTTAGCGACGGCAGTGACTTGCTTAGATTTACCATCAAGGACAGAGGCTTGACTTTTACCGATGGCTTGTCCTTTTTTGGCAATGGTCTTGCTTTCCCAATGATAGACTACGTAATTAAGTAGGTCATTGGTTGCAGTGAAACGGGCGTAGTCATCAGTATCGGTATTATCAGCATTCAAAATGACTGTGATAATGCTCATGCCACTTTCATTTGAGTGGGCCACGAAGGAAGCACCGGCTAAATCAGTGGTCCCTGTTTTTAGGCCATCCACTCCTTTACGGTAACTAGGTTGTCCCTTGAGCATATAGTTGAAGGTTTTGAGTTTGTTGACACCATCAAAATCAGCTTCAGTTTTTTTAGTGATATCGAGAATTTCAGGATATTCTTTCACTACGTGTTGTGCAATGATAGCAACATCTTTAGCACTCATGGTATTTTCTTCGTCTGATTTAGAGCCTGGATAGATATTGTCACCTAAGTAAGAATTATTGAGACCAGAGGCATTGACAATCTTGGCATCAGTGATACCCCAATCTTTAAGTTGGGCTTTCATCATGTCGACAAACTTACTTTCGGTTCCTCCGATTTCCTCGGCTAGAGCAATAGATGCACTGTTGGCACTGGAAATAAGAGTTGCGTCAAGAAGTTGTTTGACAGTGTATTTGCGGGCGTCTAGTGGAATATTAGATACTCCGGTACTGACAGTTAGTTCAAAGGGGTAGTCAGAAATGTCAACTTTGCTGTTCCACTTGAGGTCTCCCTGATCTACCGCTTTATAAACCATATAGGCTGTTAGAAGCTTGGTAATAGAGCCAATCCCCGTAGAGGTGGTTGCATCTTTTTCGTATAAAATTTTGCCAGTATTAGCTTCGACAGCGATGGCATGTTTGGCTGCGGCATCATATCCTTTTTTCTTATCTGCTGCAAAAGCAGGGGCTACGCTTCCCAGACAGAGTAAGAAGGTCATCATAAGCGTAATCAGTTTTTTCATGGTTTGTTCCTTCATGTGTTTTGGATATTTATTATACCACATTTTGAGAGGAACTTAAGGTGTTGAGAAGAGGCTTTTACTTACAGGACCAATTTTGAAGGAAAGATAAAACTACCTTTTGATAGCTAAAAGGTAGTTTTGTGTTTACTTGTTTCCTGTAAAGAAATTAACGATATGGTTCCACCAAACTTTTAAGAAGAAACTTTTCTTGATAGATTGGTTAGCTGTTACAGAAATTTGAGGTGGATCAGAGATGTAACCTGTTCCAACGAGATCCTTATCATCAAAGGTCGCTGTTCCAATAGTGTCACCTTTTTTGATAGGGGCTGTTATAGTTTTTGCTTTGATTTTAACAGCATCATTTTTGCTGTTTATTTTTTGAACGACTGTAAGGTCTGACTCGAGTTTAGCAGAGATGGTTTGACTGTCTCCATCGGCTACCTTAATATCATTTTTCTTGACGATTTGTCCCTTGGTGTTGAGGGTTTTGATTTCCCAGTTTTGAGTCACATAATCTAGCAACTCATTTGTGGCCGTGAATCTGGCTGCTTCATCTTCTCCGCCATTGTCCGCATTCATAACAACGGTAATTAAACTCATGCCATTTTCATTGGCGTGGGCTACAAAGGATGCCCCTGCAAGTTCAGTTGTTCCAGTCTTGAGTCCATCAACGCCTTCACGGTAGTTGTCTTGCCCCTCCAACATGTAGTTGTGCGTCGTTAATTTGTTGTCACCTTCGAAATCAGTTTCGGTTTGCTTGGTGATTTCAAGTACCTGAGGATAGTCTTTGATGAGGTGGTCTGCAATAATGGCAACATCTAGAGCGCTCATAGTATTTTCGTCATCTGCTTTAGAGCCAGGATAGCGGTTATCCCCAAGGTATTTATTGTTTAGGCCAGAAGCGTTAAATAATTTAGCATCTGTAATGCCCCATTCTTTGAGTTGGGCTGTCATAGTGTCAACAAAGGCACTCTCTGATCCTGAGATTTTTTCAGCTAGAGCAATAGCAGCACTGTTAGCGCTGGAAATGAGGGTGGCATCCAGGAGCTGTTTAACAGTGTATTTTCGGGAATCTAGTGGGACATTTGAAACTTCTGAATCAACGGTTAAGTTGAAAGGATAGTCTGAAATATCTACTTCAGTGTCCCAGGTAATTTTTCCTTGGTCAACTGCTTTATAGACCATGTAGGCTGTTAGGATTTTAGTCATTGAAGCCACACCATCAGGAGTAGTGGCGTCCTTTTCATAGAGGACTTTCCCAGTAGTTGCTTCGATAGCAATCGCATGTTTAGCAGAAACATTGAAGTTATCTGTCTGTTCTTGTGCTAGAGCAGGTGTTACTAGGCCTAGTAAGATTAAGGCAATCATAATGATGTGTTGTAATTTTTTCATAGTCATTCCTTTGTCTCTCATAAGTGTTTATTATATCACAAAACGACTTAAATATCTGAGAGAAAGGGAGACTTGGGCGCTAACTTATGCCGGAGCTCTGCCATTTTTGACTATATTATGGTAAAATGAAAGTTATATCAAATGAATGACATAAAGTTGACCGGTTCGTTTTTTTAAGGGCTGGTCATGGATAAAAAGAGGGATCAAACATGGCTAAACAAACTTTTGAGATGACCTTTGCAGGACGCCCACTTGTTGTGGAAGTGGGACATGTAGCCAAGCAGGCTAATGGTGCTGTCGTCGTGCGTTATGGAGATACAACTGTATTATCAACAGCTGTTATGTCTAAAAAGATGGCAACTGCAGATTTCTTTCCTTTACAGGTTAATTATGAGGAAAAAATGTATGCAGCTGGTAAGTTCCCGGGTGGCTTTAATAAGCGTGAGGGTCGTCCTTCAACAGATGCCACTTTGACTGCTCGCCTTATTGACCGTCCTATTCGTCCTATGTTTGCGGAGGGCTTTCGTAACGAAGTTCAGGTCATTAACACGGTTCTCTCTTATGATGAGAATGCTAGTGCTCCGATGGCGGCTATGTTTGGGAGTTCTTTAGCTCTTTCTATCTCTGATATTCCTTTCAATGGTCCGATTGCTGGGGTTCAAGTGGCCTATGCTGCAGAAGATTTCATCATCAACCCAAGTGCAGCGGATAAGGAAGTTTCACTTTTAGATTTGACAGTGGCAGGTACCAAGGAAGCTATCAATATGGTAGAGTCAGGTGCCCAGGAATTGTCTGAGGATATTATGTTGCAAGCACTCTTGAAGGGACATGAGGCTATTCAAGAGTTGGTTGATTTCCAAAATTATATCGTTGCAGCTGTTGGCAAGGAAAAGGCTGAGGTTGAACTTCTACAAGTTGATGCTGATTTGAAAGTCGAAATCGAAACAGCTTATTATGATCAATTAGCTAAGGCTGTTCAGGTGGAAGAAAAACTGGCGCGTGAAGCAGCAACCCAGGCTGTAAAAGAAGAAGTCCTCGCTTCTTATCAAGAACGCTTTGCAGAAGATGAAGATAAGGAAACTATTCTGCGTGATGTAGCAGAAATCCTTGAGCAGATGGAACATGCTGAAGTGCGTCGTTTGATTACAGAAGACAAGGTTCGTCCAGATGGTCGTCGTGTGGATGAAATCCGTCCTTTGGACGCAGAGATTGACTTTCTTCCTAAGGTTCATGGTTCAGGTCTCTTTACACGTGGTCAAACTCAAGCCTTGTCAGTTTTGACTTTGGCACCTATGAGTGATACACAACTTGTTGATGGTTTGGATCCAGAGTATAAGAAACGTTTCCTTCACCACTACAATTTCCCTCAGTATTCGGTGGGTGAAACAGGGCGTTACGGTGCACCAGGTCGACGTGAAATTGGTCACGGAGCCTTGGGTGAACGTGCCCTTGCTCAGGTTCTCCCAAGTGTTGAAGAGTTCCCTTATGCGATCCGTTTGGTAGCCGAAGTCTTGGAGTCAAATGGTTCTTCATCACAAGCTTCTATTTGTGCAGGAACCTTGGCGCTTATGGCTGGTGGTGTACCGATTAAGGCACCTGTTGCAGGGATAGCCATGGGACTTATCTCAGATGGTACTAACTACACTGTCCTAACTGATATTCAAGGTTTGGAAGATCATTTTGGAGATATGGACTTTAAGGTAGCTGGTACACGTCAAGGAATTACAGCTCTTCAGATGGATATTAAGATTTCGGGTATTACACCGGCCATTCTCGAAGAGGCTTTGGTTCAGGCAAAGGTAGCTCGTTTTGAAATTCTTGATGTTATTGAGTCAGCAATCGCTGAGCCACGTCCAGAATTGGCACCAACCTGTCTCTTATACACATCTCCGA
>ERZ1026929.902-NODE-902-length-12406-cov-7.031414_pt1 | contig 12406 bp, 7 predicted proteins | sample MGYA00519463_ERZ1026929 | MGnify/ENA primary metagenome ERZ1026929 (study PRJEB26926, sample SAMN06164829) | human gut metagenome | biome: ENVO:00009003; feature: ENVO:2100002; material: ENVO:00002003 | host: Homo sapiens | place: USA | collected 2012 ... | reverse complement strand
GGTCTCGTGGGCTCGGAGATGTGTATAAGAGACAGAACGACAGCTCTCTGGTGAGCGTCAGCGATTCGCGGTTGAAGGCGAAGCGGTAGAAGCGCTTCGAGTAGGCGGTGATGTTGCCCGAACTGCCGGCCGAGATCAGCTTGATGGAGGCCGCTTCGGCTTCGGGGGCTTCGGCTTCGCCGTCGATACCCCAGTTGCAGGAGTCGTCCCAGCCGGCTATACCCGTCAGCTTGAATCCGCTGGCGGCCTTCTCGCCGAAGTCGATCACGCCTTCGTAATTGATCTCGTCGTCCGAGAAACTGAACAGGAACTGCGAGTTCGAGTGGTTCCAGCTGCAGTAGTCGCCGATCACCCAGACGGTCGGGTAGACCCGTTCGGCCTTGGTGACGGTCATGGTGACGGCAACGGGCGCCGAGTAGAACTTCTCGAAATCGGTGCCGATCGTGGCGCTGATGTAGAAGTTCACCTGGGTGGGGGTATCCGTTTCAACGCCCGCGTCATAGACGAGTTTGGTGTTGATGCTCTCGTAGGGCTGTTCGGTGGAGGTGTCCGTGAGGTCCGCGAACAGGACTACGGGGTCGCCCCCGCCGCAGGAGGCCTCGAGCGAGTAGTTGATCTGTGTGGAGACGCCGAAATCGGCGGCATCCCACGTGAAAATCTGGGTCTCGCCCATGTTCTCGGAGGTGATGACGATCTCCTGGGGCAGGTTGTGGAGCACGGGAGCCACCACATCCTCCGGGGCGTAGGTGTGCATTTCGTCGAGATCCTGGCAGGCGGCGAAGAGTCCCGTGGTGGCCGCCAGCATCATCGCATATCTCTTGATTTTCATGGTTCTTGAGGGTTTTTAATTATTCTTCGGTGGAGGTGCCGGCTCCGTATCCGGGGTTCTGGTGCAACTCGGGGTTGGAGGCCAGCTCGGATGCCGGGATGGCGAAGATCTTCATGTGGTCGTCGAATCCCTGACCGCTGAAGGAGCCTCCCTTGTAGGTCCACAGGAACGACGAGGAGGTGAACTTGTCGTAGCGGATCAGGTCCGTGCGGCGGTGTCCCTCCCACATCAGCTCGCGGGCGCGTTCCTCGATCAGCCACTCCTGCGTGATCGACGTCGGTGTGATTGCGCCGGCGCGTGCCGCGAGCTCCTGGACCTTGGGCAGCGCCGTGTTGGCCTGTCCGAGGTTCATGCAGGCCTCGGCATAGATCAGGTAGATCTCGCCCAGACGGATCATCGGGAAGTCGATGTCGCTGTAGGCCTTCGAAGCGGCCGTCGTGAGGTATGAGTCGTGGTCCACGTTATGGGGAATGTTGTTGAACTTCAGACAGCTCCAGCCGTTGAGGAAGACATAGAGCGCCCCGTCCATCGACTCCGAACGGCCCTTGATGTAGAACATCCTGCCGCGTTTGTCGTTCACGTCGTAGGTGCCGGCCGAGTAGTCGGCGTTGCGGACGTTGAAATACTTCTCGACATACTCGTAGGGGACGCGGATACCGCCCCATCCGTTGTTCACGCCGTTGATCATCTGGGTCGAGGAGACGTCGGTAGCTGCGATGGCGGCCAGCGTCAGGTAGCTCGTGCCGCCGTAGGACTGCGTTTGTTCGGCGTCGTAGGAGATGCCGAAGATGATCTCGTTCAAAGCCTCGGGATTCTCGCCGTTGTCACCGCGGAACAGGTCGGCATATTCCGGGCAGAGCGAGTAGCCCATCGTGAAGATATCCTCGCAGACCTCCTTGGCCTCCTGCCACATGGGTGTTCCGGTGTAGACCTCGGCGTTGAGGTACATGCGGGCCAGCAGACCCAGCACGGCACCCTTGTCGGCACGCGGGTAGTTCGAGCGGGCGGCCGGCATCGGGCTGTCGTCGGCCGCCAGGGCTGTCAGCTCCGAGATACAGTAGTCGAAGACATCCTTGCGCGAGGCCTGCTTGGGGTTCACGCCGCCGCCGAAGGGCGAGTTCTCGGTGGTGAAGGGCACGTCGCCGAATACGTCGAGAGCCATCCAGTAGAAGTAGGCGCGCAGGAAGCGGGCTTCGGCGCGGAACCCCTGGATCCTGGCAGCCAGTTCGCTGCTCACACCGCGGTCGGAGAGGCGGTCCGAAGCGGTCTGGCGCAGGTATTCGTTGGTGTAGGCAATGCCCTGCAGCGTGCGGACGTAGACGGCATAGGTGGCGTCGTTGTCGGCATCGGACCACGTGTTGGTGTTCATGGCGCGCACCCATGCGTCGTTCTCCCAGGCGCACTTGCAGGCGTCGGAGGTCACCTCCTGCACGGTCCAGAAGGCGCGGACCAGCTCCGAGGCGCCTCCGTCGCTGACCTGCAGGTCGGTGGTTTCGTTCGAGACGAAGTTGAAGTAGAGTTTCGTCAGTCCGGCGATGTAGCCGCTCTCATCGGTGCCGTAGACCGTTTCCGAGGTCGAGTCGGAGGGGTTGAGCGGCAGGGTGTCGAGGTCTCCGATACAGGCGGTGAAGAGCATCGAGGCCCCTGCGGCGATCCAGGCTATGTGTTTCATGTTTCGTTTCATGGTTCTCTTTCGGTTTTAGAAATTGACGTTCAGACGCAGCGAGTAGGTGCGCGGACGGGGCCAGATCGAGCCGTCGATGCCGTTCACGCCCGGAATTTCGGGATCCACACCGCTGTAGTCCGTGATGACGAAGACGTTCTGCACGCCGAAGGCCACGCGGATCGAGCCTTTCCAGCTGCCCACCTTGTCGAAGGTGTAGCCGAGGTTGATGTCGTCCATGCGGAAGAACGAGGCGTCCTCGAGGAAGTAGTCCGAATACCACTGTTCGCCGCTGTTGGCCTTCGTGAAGCCGGTCTTCTCGACGAGCTTGGCGAAGTTGGGCAGGTTGCCGGCGTTCAGGTCGAGGTTCGAGGTCGAGTTGGCCGATGCGAAGTCGTTGAAGACCCAGTTGCCCACCGAGCCGTGGCCGTTGAATCCGAAGTCCCAGTTCTTGTACGAGAGCTTGAGGCTCACGCCGTAGAAGAAGTCGGGGTTGGGGCTCTTATCGGTCATGTAGCGGTCGGCCTGCGTGATCTTGCCGTCCTTGTCGCGGTCTACCAGGGCGTTCTGGATCGGGTTGCCGTTCTGGTCGTAAACCTGCTGGAAGCAGTAGAACGTATAGGGGGAGTAACCGACCATGTGGCGCTGGAGCAGGTTGCCCGTACCCTTCGAGATGCCGCCCGTCTGGATGCTGTAGTCGGGATCGTCCGTGTTGTTGAGTTTCGTGAATTCGGTGTGCTGGAACGTGCCGTTCAGTCCGATCATGAGGTTCCAGTCCTCGGTCTGTACGGGGATGACGTTGAGGTTGAACTCCACGCCGCGGTTCTCCATCGAGCCGATGTTCGTCAGCACGGTGTTGCCGAAGTTCGAACCCATCGGGGTGATGACGTTGTTGAGCAGGTCGTCGGTCTGGCGCAGGTACCAGTCCACGCTGCCGTTGATGCGTCCGTCGAGGAACCCGAAGTCGAGGCCGACGTTGTAGGTGGTCGTGGTCTCCCACTTGATGTCGGGGTCGTAGGCCGCCGGGGTGAGGTAGAACATGTAGCCGGCGCTGCCCATGTTGTACTGTTTGTAGACATCGGTGGACATCGAGTAGCGGGCCAGGTAGGGATAGTTCTGGAAGATCTCCTGCTGTCCGGTCTGTCCGGCGCCCAGGCGCAGCTTCAGGGCAGAGATGGCGCGCACGTCCTTGAGGAACTCCTCCTGGGCGATGTTCCAGGCGAAGGCGGCCGACGGGAAGAGGCCCCAGCGCGTATCCTTCGAGAAGCGCGACGAGGCGTCGTCACGCAGCGTGAAGGTGAACAGGTATTTCGAGGCGATCGAGTAGTTGATGCGGCCGTAGAACGACAGCAGGTAGCTCTCCTGGCGGTTGAACGGATAGCGCGAATCCTCGCCCTTCTGCTCGTGGGTCTCGTTGAAGTAGGTCACCGTGTGGTCCGAACTGTAGAAGTGCTGCCACGAGTAGCCGGCCATCACGTCGAGGTGGTGGATGCCCCACTCCTTGTTGAAGTTGGCGTAGAACTCGAGCAGCTGGTTGCGGCGGAAGTTCGTCGTCCACGAGTACTGGCCCCAGCCGCGGGCTTCGGTGTCGGTGTAGGCCTGGAACGATCCGGGGTTCACGCCGTCGTAGGTCTTCGCCGAGGAGATGTCCATACCGAGGTTGAGGTTGAAGCGCAGGGCCTCGAACCCGTGTACCTTGTAGTCGATCTGCGCGTTGCCGATGAAACGTTTGGCGCGCGCCGTGTTGTCGCGGTCGTAGAGCTGCGAGAGAGGTCCGGCACCCAGCAGCGTGTTGGGGGTGAACTCGTCGCCTCGGCCCGAACCGTAGTTCCAGAATCCGTTGGTGGTCGTGTAGTCGATCGAACCGTCCTCGTTGCGCCAGTAGGGGTCGATCGTGGGGTTGAAGAAGGCAGCCGAGCCGACCACCCCGCTCGAAGCGTAGCGTTGCGAGGTGACCACGCCCTTGGCATTCATATTGACCGTCAGGTGCTTGTCGAAGAAGTTGGGCGAGAGACTCAGATCGAGGGTCCCGCGTTCGTATTTCGAGGTTTCGAGCGTACCCTGCTGGTTGGTGTAGCCCACCGAGGCGCGGTAGGGCATGCGGTCGTTGATGTTGCCCGTCAGGCTGACGTTGTGGTCGTGCGAGATGGCCGTACGGAAGATGAGCTCCTGCCAGTCGGTGTTCTGGTCGCCCATCATGGCGTGCACCTTGTCGCCGGTGGCGGTTCCTGCGGGGAAGACGCGGTCCACATAGCTGCGGAACTCTCCGGGGGTCATCACGGGCAGCTCGTCGGAGTTGGTCTGTACGCTCACGCTGCCGCTGTACGACACGCGCGGGGTGTTGCCCTTGCCCTTCTTGGTCGTGATCATGATTACGCCGTTCGAGGCGCGCGAACCGTAGATCGCTGCCGCCGAGGCATCCTTGAGTACGGTGAACGACTCGATGTCGTTGGGATTGATCGTCTCGAGCGGGTTGGCCATACCCGTGCCGCCGTCCGAGGCGATGGGCACGCCGTCGATCACGATCAGCGGGTCGTTCGAGGCATTGAGCGATGCGGCGCCGCGGATGCGGATCGTCGAACTCGAACCGGGACCTCCGTCACCGGGGATGATGTGTACGCCCGGCACCTTGCCCTTGAGCATGTCCTGGGCCGATACGACGGCTCCGCGGTTGAACTCCTCGGCCTTGACGGCTACGACCGATCCGGTCATGTCGTTCTTCTTGACCGTACCGTAGCCGATGACCACCACGTCGTCGATGCCCATGGCATCTTCTTCGAGCGTGAGTCGGGCGAGCAGCGACGACGAGGCCACCAGCTCGACGGTCTTGTAGCCGACGTAGCTGACCTCGATCACCGATTCGGGCGAGGCCACACGGATGGCATAGTCGCCGTCGATTCCGGTCGAGACGCCGTTGGTCGTACCCTTCTCGACCACGGTCGCTCCCAGAATCGGCATTCCCGTTTTGTCTACAACTACGCCTTGTACCTCATAGCCAGCATTTTGCGCCAGCGTAAGGGGGGGGGGTAATCAGGCCGGTCAGCAAGATTCCCACACACATAGTCAAAAATTTTTTCATAGGAATTTTGGTTGGTTGATAAATTGGTTTCTTTCGGGTTCGGTTTATCGGGCCGCCTCCTCACGGACGAAGACCACGGAGAGGGCTGCAAGCAGCATGAACAGGCCGGCCAGGGCCAGCATCCACACGGCATTGCTGGCAAAGCAGTATTTGACGATGGCGCCTCCGGTCAGTCCGATGACGATCTGCGGGATGGTGATCGTGAAGTTGAAGATGCCCATGTAGACCCCCATGTGTCGGGGTTCGACGGCCCGCGAGAGGATGGCATAGGGCATGGCGAGGATTCCGGCCCAGGCGATGCCGATGCCGACCATCGGGATCATCAGCGCATACTGGTTGTGCAGCAGGCAGAGCCCGGCGAAACCTGCGGCGCCCAGCAGCAGGCAGGCGGCATAGACGGGCCTGTTGCCCCAGCGTGCGGCGATGCGTCCCAGGAAGAGGGCGGCGATGCAGGCCGGAATGGGGTAGGTGCCGTTCAGCACGCCGACCCAGGTCTGCGTGGCTCCCGCCGAGAGGATCTCGCCCGTCGCATGGTCGGTGACAACCCCCGTGATGGCGGGCTTGAGGTAGGTCCACATGAGGAAAAGGGCGGCCCACGAGAAGAACTGCGTGACCCCCAGCCGGACCATGGCCTGCGGGATGTTGCGCATCAGGGCCATGAATCCCGGGCGCGGGCCTTCCGGCTCGGGCTTCAGGTCGTTGTAGCGGGCGAACTCCTCGGGCGGGTACTCCCGGGTTTTGAACGAGGTGACCAGAACGGTCAGCAGCAGGATGGCGCCTCCTATATAATAGGAATAGGCGATGTGTGCGGGAACGCTTCCCGGCTCGGCTTCGTCCGGGACGCCCAGTTGCGTCATGATCAGCGGCAGGATGGCCCCGATGACCGCACCGAGATTGATCAGGAAGGTCTGTACCACATAGCCCTGGGTTTTCTGCCGGTCGTCGAGCATGTCGGCGACAGGGCCCGGAAGGGCTGCATCGTGACATTGAACGAGAGGTCCATGAAGAGCAGGATGAAGGCTCCCATGGCCAGCGGGGCGAAAGCCAGCAGCCGCGGGCAGTTGGGCATGAGTGCCAGCGCCAGCGCCGAGACGATCGAGCCCCCCAGGATGTAGGGGATGCGGCGGCCCAGGCGGGTCCAGGTCCCGTCGGAGAAGAGCCCGATGATCGGCTGGATGATCATGCCGGCCAGCGGTGCCGCGAGCCAGAAATAGCTCAGGTGGCTTACATCGGCCCCCAGCGATTCGAAAATGCTCGACGTATTGGAGTTCTGGAGCGAATATCCGATCTGTACGCCGAGGAATCCGAAACTGAGGTTCCAAATCTGCCAAAAGGAGAGTTTGGGCTTGTTCATTCGGTTTCAGGTTGTGTTTCAGGTCATACAAATTTTAATAAAAAATCCCGATTTTGAACCCTCCGGGCGACGAACGGGGATATGGGGGCGACGAACGGCGGGATTTTCCCGATGAGCGGTCGTCGGGCGGCGGATTTGGTCGTTTCGCCGAAAATCACTACCTTTATTCTTACCTAAGTAAATATCCCGATCCGAAGAACTGATCACCATGCGGTCGTCCAAAGTATCCGTAATCATTCACCTGTTCGCGGCGCTCCATGCCGCCGTCGCCCTGTTGTGCCGGACTGCGGGGGTGAACGACGAACTGGTGCTCACGCTGCTGACCATCGTGCTGATCGTGCTGATCTGTCTGCGCCGGGGGCTGAACGTCGAGTTCACGGCCGCGAGCGTCATCGTGGTCAATGTGATCGGTTACCTGCTCGGTACGGGAGGCGCCGCGTTGATCGAGCGGGTTGTCCGCTCGCCGCTGGCCGTGCATGCCGTATCGACCTTTCTCACGACCGAGATTCTCGGCTGGGGCATAGTCTGGTTCACCAAATTTTTCCGGCGCGGCGACGATGCTGCGCGGCCGGCGGCGTGGACGCCCCGCATCGGGCTGGTGCTGCTGGCCGTGGGGGTTATCTTTGCCCTGCGTCTGGCCTATGTCGAACTTTTCGCTACACCCTCGTTCTCGGCCGAGCGTTTCTACCAGATGGCCGATCTGCTGGTGTCGAATTCCGTGGCGCTGATCTTCCTGTTGGGGGTCAATGTGATCTACGTGCGCCACATGCGGCGTCATTCGGGACAGAAGAATCTTGTCAAGGCGGTGTCGCTCTCGGTATTCGTCCTTGCGACGACCGTTTGCGTGACATTGATTGCTGGGCTGCACCTGCCTTTCGGCTTCGATGCGGCATTCTCCTGGCGCGGGTTCCTCCAACTGTCGATCATCACGCTGCTCTTCGAGGCGACGCTCTATTCGGTGGTCTTCATGGTCGATTATGCGCTGGTCGCCCGCTCCGTGCTGCGGACCGAGCGCGGGAGGACCCATCAGGCGCAGTTCCTCTACATGAAACTCAAGCAGCAGGTCAATCCCCATTTCCTGTTCAATTCGCTCAATATCCTCGACTGTCTGGTCTGCGAACAACGGACCGAACAGGCGAGCGCCTATATCCACAAGTTGGCCGGGATTTACCGTTACATGCTTCAGAACGAGGCCGAGCCGCTTGTACGGCTCAAGGAGGAGCTGGATTTCGTCGGGATGTATGTCGATTTGCTGCAGGTGCGTTTCGCCGACGGTTTTACCGTCCGGCGGGAGATCGACGAGCGGGCGCTGACGCGCAGCCTCGTTCCCTGTTCGATCCAGCTGCTCATCGAGAACGCCATCAAGCACAACGCGGTGGATGCCGCCGCACCGCTCGAGATCCGCATTACGGTCACGACCGACTCGGTGACCGTGACGAACAACCTCCGCCCGAAGCTCTCTGCATCGGCTTCGTCCACGCGCGTAGGGCTGAACTACATCCGGCAGCAGTACCTCGATCTGGCCGACCGGCCGATCGGAATCTGCCGCACGGAGACCGAATACCGTGTCACCTTACCTTTGTTATGATACCGCTATTATGAGAGTATTGATTGTTGAGGACGAGATCATGGCCCGGCAGAGCCTGGCCCGCGCGCTCACGCAGCATTTCCCCGATCTGCACATCGTCGGGACGACCGGCTCGGTGCGCGAGACCGTCGGCTGGCTGCGGACCCCGGGAAATGTCGCCGACGTGATTTTCATGGATGTGGAACTCTCGGACGGTGACTGTTTCGAGATTTTCCGGCAGATCGACGTGTCGGCCCGGGTCATCATGACGACGGCCTACGACAGCTATGCCGTGCGGGCTTTCGAGGTGAACAGCATCGACTACCTGCTCAAACCGATCGATCCCGCAGCACTCCGGCGTGCCGTGGAGCGGTGCCGGGTCGGGGGCGCGGCGACCGACACGGCGCGGCTGCTCGAGGCGGTCAGCCCGCCCCGCGGCCACAAGCAGCGCTACGTGGTGCGTTTCAACGACCGGATCGTGCCGGTGAAGACTGCCGATATCGCCTATTTCTATTCCGAGGAGAAGAACACCTATCTGGTGACGGTGGACAACAACCGCTACGTGATGGACCTCTCGCTGGACATCCTTTCCGAGGAGTTGGACGAGCGGAACTTCTTCCGCATCTCGCGCAACTGCATCGTCTCGATGCAGGCGATCGCCAGCGTGGTCAAGTATCTCGGCAACCGGCTGAAGATCATTGCACGGCCCCATCCCGATTTCGAGATGGTCGTGAGCCGCTCGCGTGTGGACGACTTCCTCCGCTGGCTCGAAGGCGAGGAGTGAGCGTGTGGGCGTAAGGTCTCCGTACTGAAGGCGCCGCGGTCCGGATTCCCGGGCCGCGGCGCCTTCGTTCGGTTTGTTCCGCCGGGCGGGCTCAGCGGCGTCGGCTCATGGCGATCATGTCGCGCATCGTGGTGTTGAAGTCCTCCTCGGCGAGCAGCCGCTCCAGGGTCAGGTGCATGCGGTAGCGCCAGTAGTAGCGCGGGATGGCCGGGATGTTGATGCGTTCCCGGTCGGGCATCTGCAGGCGCAGCCCTCCATCCATCGACAGCCAGTCCTGCAGGGGCAGGATCGTGAACATCGCCGGCGACGAGAGGTGCATGCCGATGATGCGGCGGCAGATCCACGGCTCGCAGAACCACGGCGTGTCGCCCTCGCCGTGCAGCACCTCGTGGTAGAAACGGTCCGTGACGCTGCGATCCTCCTCCCACCAGGCCCGCAGCGGGTTCATGTCGTGGGTCGAGGTGGTGCAGACGCTCAGGTAGGGGTAGTGTGCCGGATCGGCGAACGTCTCGGAGAGTGATTTGGGCATGCGCTGGATCTCGAGCGAGAGGATCTTCAGCGCCCGCATCGTCTCGGGGACGCAGTCGGGGATCATGCCGAGGTCCTCGCCGCAGGCGAGCATGTCGGTGGCGCGGAGCAGAATCGGCAGCTTGCGTAGGGCCGACTCCTGCCAGAACCGGTCGTGGCGGCGGTAGAAGAAGTCGTCGTGCAGGCGGTTGAAGGTCTCCTGCTGTTGGGGGGAGAGCAGCTGGAAGGAGAAGGTCGATTGGGCTGCGATGCGGGGGTGGTAGTATCCCTTGCGGTAGGGGTCCTCGACGAAGAGTACGTCGTCGAGCAGGGCCAGGAATCCGTCGCGCAGGCGCTTCGACCGCTCGTCGTCGCCCGGGAAGAGCTGCAGCACCCTGCGCTGTGTGGCGCAGGCAGGCAGCAGATGCCCGTTGCGGAGGTATCTGGTGCGAATCTCGCCGGCCAGTTCGCCGAACAGGCGTTCGAGGATCCACCCGTCGGTCGGCGGAGTCGTGTAACGACCCTCCGCGAGGTCGAATCCCATGCCGCGCAACTCTTCGGCCGGGTAGGGCATGGCGGGGTTGAAGTGTCCCAACAGTCCGTGGACGGCATCGAAGGGGATCTCCCAGATGCGGAAGAAGCCGAGGATGTGGTCGATGCGGTAGGCATCGAAATACTCCGACATCTTGCGCAGGCGGGCCCGCCACCAGGCGTAGTCGTCCCGCGACATGCGCTCCCAGTCGTAGGTCGGGAATCCCCAGTTCTGGCCGGCGGTCGAGAAGGCATCGGGCGGGGCTCCGGCCTGCGAATCCATGTGGAAGAGGCGCGGGAACTGCCAGGCGTCGGCGCTCGTGCGGCTGATGCCGATCGGCAGGTCGCCCTTGAGGATGACCCCGCGGGCGTGGGCGTAGCGCACGGCCTCCGTGAGCTGGAGGTGCAGGTGGTACTGGATGTAGCAGTGGAAGGCAATATCGCTGCGCCGCTTCCGGCAGTAGGCCTCCACTTTCGTGCGGTCGAAGTGTGTGTAGTCGCCCCAGCGGGAGAAGTCGGCGGTGCCGTATTCGTCGCGCAGCGAGCAGAATGCCGCATAGGGCAGCAGCCATTCGCGGTTGGCCTCGAGGAACTCCCGGTAGTCGCGGCGGGCCGCCGTGCGCGCCCCGTGGCGGGCGAAGGCTTCGCGCAGCAGCCGCATCTTGGCGCCGTTTACCCGTTCGTAGTCCACCTCGGGAAGTGCGTTGAGTTCGCTGCGCAGGCTGCGGTATGCGTCATCCTCCTCGACGCCGGCCTCGGTCAGCCGGATGAACTGCGGGTGCAGCGCGAAGGTCGAGTTGGCGTTGTAGGGGTAGGAGTCCTCCCAGGTGTGGGTCATCGTGGTGTCGTTGATCGGCAGGAGCTGGATCACGCGCTGCTGCGTGGCGACGGCCCAGTCTACGAGCAACTTCAGGTCGAGGAATTCGCCGACTCCGAAGCTCTGCTCCGAACGGAGCGAGAAGACGGGGATGGCCGTGCCGGCACTGCGCCAGTGGCGCTCCGGGATGCGGGGCTGCAGGGAGGCTTCGATCAGCCGTTCGCCGTCCGGGGTGCCGCCGTTCCAGATGCGGTTGGCACCCTCCTCCCACAGAATGGGGGTGAGGGTTGTGCGGTCGGCGATCAGGAACTTGTATTCGCTTCCCCTCGGAAGGGCCAGGGCGAGTTCCCATTCGGGAAAGCGGGTGTCGTCGAACGGGACGATCCGCTGCCAGTTGTCGAGGCGGTCGGAGGCGATGGCCAGCGTTTCGTCGGGCCACAGTGCCGGAACGGTCATCCGGAAGGTCGCCTGTGCGGCGGTTTTATCTCCCCTGCGGCGCTTTGCGGCCGGCCATGCCGCCCGGCGAGCGAAGATGCCGCGGGTGTAGGCCACCGTGCGGAACGGTGCGTCGGGGCCGATATCCTGCCAGCGGTCGTGGATCCGCAGCGCCCTGCAGTCGGAGAACTCCGCGGGGCGGAGCGTGTGGGGATACCATTCGGTGCGGACCTGCGCATTGTCGCGTTCGACCGCGTAGCGGTATTCGAGTTGCTCTGCTCCGGAGCGCAGCTCGACGCTGGCGTGCCAGATGCCGTCGTCGGTGTACCGCATGGCGATTTTCCGTTTCCCGAGCAGCAGGACGAGCCGTTCGCCCCAGCGGGTACGGTATTCGATGTCAAAAAGGAATTTCATAGGTCGGTGGTTGATGTCTGTCGATAGGATTTGGTTCTGTTTACACAAAAATAGAAAATTTACGGAGAAGTTGAAATCTCTTTCCAGGTTTTTTCCCTCGAAGGGCAACTTTCATTGGTTTCGAACGAAAGTGTGCCGTCGCGCGATTTTGTTGCACAAATTCTGGAAACAACCCCGTGCAACGGATGTTTTTGCGCTTCAACAGTGTGGGCGTGCGTATGGCCATGCGGGTACGTTATGGACAAAAAAGTCCGGATTGTACTATTTTTAGGCGCGAAAAATTTGTTTTTGTGGAAATATTTTTTTTAACTTTGCGCTGTAACGGATCCTTTTGGAGTTCATTCAGTTCTATCATGAAGAGAGGTTATGGTTATTATGCCTGTCTCTTATACACATCTCCGAGCCCACGAGACCCTAAGACATCTC
>ERZ1026929.884-NODE-884-length-12631-cov-15.327926_pt1 | contig 12631 bp, 10 predicted proteins | sample MGYA00519463_ERZ1026929 | MGnify/ENA primary metagenome ERZ1026929 (study PRJEB26926, sample SAMN06164829) | human gut metagenome | biome: ENVO:00009003; feature: ENVO:2100002; material: ENVO:00002003 | host: Homo sapiens | place: USA | collected 2012 ... | reverse complement strand
GAGATGTCTTAGGGTCTCGTGGGCTCGGAGATGTGTATAAGAGACAGATCCCGGACGGTTGGATTTTTATAAAAGAATCCTCTCGACAATCCAGTTTTCTTCATCAGCTTTGGAACGCTGATACGTTCTTTATTTGCCAGCATATCTTGTATTGCTTGCAATGCCAGTTCAATTTTCTCTTTACTTTTTCTCTGATTTTCCTCAATCATCTTGTCGTATTTGCTCATATTCTTCACCCCATCTTGCCAGACTCATATATATGATGTCACTCATCCTCTGTCTTACTTCTCTGGTTTCGTCTGCCATTCTTTGATTGCTCATTTTCCGGTAATGCTGTACATTATTCAGTCTTTTATGCCCCAATAGTCTCGCTATCGTCCAGTCATCCAGATGCATTTCTGTAAGTTTGACGCCATAGTAGTGCCGGAACATGTGCGTTCCAAACCCGAATAATTCGCCATGATCATCTTTCAACTGCTTTTCCTGTATCATGGACATGACTTTTGTTTTTATAGCCATATACTGCATCGGGCGGTCAGGTTCTTTTTCATTAACAAATATGTATTCTGTATCACCGAACTTTTCCTGTGTATATTCAATAGAACTCTGTAACAGTTTTGCAAGTTCTTTACTGATCGGTTTTTTATATCTTTTAGTTTTAACTTGATATATTTCAATCATATCTTGGCCATTTTCTCTCGTCAGACAATCTGGTCTCAGTGTAAGGGTATCTGATATCCTAGTTCCAAGCATCTGATGTATCAGAAGACATCTTGCAATCTGTACATCCATCTGTGTAATTTCCGCATTCAGTCGTTTCATTTCATCATCAGAATACACTCTAAATTCTGCATTTACTTCCGGTGGAATATCCGTATTAATAAATAAATGCTCCAATCTTTCATAGCTGTAAATTTTTCCGATTGTCTCTAACTGTCGTCTTAATGAAATTACATAAGAACTATTCGCACTATGGGAAGTATCTTTTGTTGACAGATGTATCAAAAATTCTTCCAACACTTCTCTGTCTATTTCACTGCAGCTTTTTATTTTGGAATACTCTTTTTGGAGATATTCTGAGAATATCCTCATTATTGTCAATTCTCCCTGTACAGTTCCTATTGCTTCATACTGCAGATTCATATAAACAGCTTTCTTACATTCTTCCCTGATATCTGGCTGATATATTTTTCTGAAATCCAGTGTTTTTACATTATAAATTGGATTGGATCTGATTTTAATATCCAGATTTTTTAGTTCCCAAACATCTTTTTCTATCTCATCCCGTAAATCTTCTGGCCCTAAAAATTTCAGTACGTTTCTGAAATATAATATCGTCACTGCTTCGCCATAGCTTACTGTACCATACACACTCTTCTTTTCTTTTACAATAGTTATTCCCTGTTCTAACATCCAGCCTTTTAAAAGTGATATCCATTTTTCTGGATTTCTATCTCCAAGGCTTTTGATTCTCCGATTTATTCTGCTGTTCAAAAACTTTGCAATATGATTATAAGCTGTTCGATCCTGAATCAATGCTCTAAACGTTCCGTTTTTGCAGCGATACATAATATAACCTCGAAACTCTTCCTTTAATTCTTGCGTTGGAAGCAACGTTAAATCAAATTTTCCATTATCCTTACGTGTCCCTGTTTCTTGTAAATTGGGGAAATCGCTGAAGTATATAATATCATTTTCCATCTTTTTCCTCTTTCTTTAGCCATGATGCTAAACTACTTCCTTGCATTTCAAAGAACTCATCATTTGCTTTTGCAATCCTTTGCGGCATATAATCAATATACTGTCTTGTCATCTCTTCATAAGTATGTCCAAGATAATCCCTGATACTTTGCAGTGATACATGACTGTCATAAAACATAGTTGCTACTGTATGTCGATAATCGTGTGATTGAAATAAATATTCTCCATTTGCAATCTTATTTTCCCGGCACGCTTCTATCATCTGAGTTCGGAATGTACCATATAGACAAGCACCACCTCTGCTGTTTTTAAAAATGAATTCTTCAGGCTGAATTTCATGTTTTTTCAAGTATACTTTCATAATCTGATAAAGTGCCTGTGGGATTGGAATCCTTTTATAATTCTTCATTTTGACCTGATACACCTGAATCCAATAATCCTCGCCCTGCTGATAATAAGCATTTCCTTTCAATGTACACACTTCACTCGCCCGTAATCCTAGACACCACAGATGTAGGAACATACATCGTAATCGCTCTGGAAAAAGATATAATTTTTTCAAAATTTCCATATATACTGTTTCCTCAACGCTACGATCATGATGTACTATTACTTCTTTTTGTTGGAAATATTCAATTCGGAATGGCATTCTTGTAATATACTGTTTAACTTCCATGAATTTATAAAAATGACCGATACCGAAAATTCTTTCATTAAATCCCTTTGCCTGTATTCCCCGTTCTCGCAAGCCGTCTGCATACTTTTTTACTTCTGCGACAGTTGCATGAATCGCCAGTATCTTTTCTTGTTCCAGCAGTTCAATAAAATTTCTAATACATACAAATCTTCGTACAATCGTGCTGACTGCCTGTCCAGTAATTCCCAGTTCATATTTCATGTATGCCTGTAAAATTTCTCGATTCTGTATTTCCTTGACTTCCATAAAAGAAATGCTAATTAAGGATTTACTTTCGTCTATCCGATGTTTTCCAAGATGTAATCGTTCCAGATACCATACATTTGCTTCCCATTGGATCTGTTCCTGCTGCATAAACGCATCTCTTCTGCATTCACCTAAAATACTTCGTTGACTCGTTTCGGGAAAATTCTTTAAAATAGTTTCCACTTGTTCCATTTCCAGCAATCCAATATCCGTAATATTTAACTGAACACAAGAATCATAAAGAAGTTTTAAGGATTTTAACCTGACATTTCTATAAGCCTTAGACATTGAAGTATTGGCAATGATACGACTCAACGTATAAAAAATTTGTTTCTTTAAAACTTCTGAACAATTTTGTGTAAAATCCCACACCAATAGGTTTGTTTTATAAGAAGTTTCAAAGGTCTCAGCTATTTCCTTTTCCGGATAATACTTCAGAAAATAAATTTTATTTTGATATTTCCATTCATATATCCGCTTTCCATTTAGCGTCTGCATTTGTTGATAGATATGTTGTTGTTTTACCGTATCATATATTTTCAAATAGAAAGATACAATTTGTGATCGTATCTGTCCTCTTAAATATTGTTCATACGAATTTCGCAAAGGATAATCCATTTCTTCCAGATGCCAGATTTTTCTATCTGCCAAGAACTTTTTCAATTTGTTAATTCTTGAATCGCTTTTTATTCCAAGTGCATCAATTTCTGAATATAGTTCCTGCTTTTTCTTCTCAATATCTACTTCAGATTCTGTTATGTGTTCTGCCTGTTGCAATAAATATATAGGTATTTCTCACACCTCCCTACTCCAGCAGACGTTCCGCCCCATAAATAGCAGTGTGTTGTGCATAAAACTCATTACTTGCTTCTATCAGTTCATCATCCAGCCAGTCCAGATACTTTATAGTCGTATCCAAATGTTTATGCCCCAATGCCTGACTGATCATTTCCAGTTCCCATCCTGCCTGCTTTCGCATATTTGCAAAATAGTGACGTAACATGTGGGGTGTGATTTTAACTCCGGTTTTCTTTTCCATTCGGTCCAACATATCATATACACTGTCCACTCTTAATGGCTTTCCAATGTTCTCACCCATGATATTCACAAACAGGTAATCCTGATGTTGCAGGATTTTCCGATATTTTGCCAGATAATCCATGAGAAATTCAAACGTATCATTACTTATCTTGGCACTTCTGTATTCCGCATTTTTGGCTCTCGCTTCATTTTCATTATCTTCCCGGAAGCATACCCTTATCATGTGATTCCTATAATCAATATCTTTGACATATTTTACTCCCAGTAGTTCCCCAATTCTGTATCCGGTTTCTGCTAACATAAGTAACAGAAGCTGATCTCTTCGGTTCGTACAGGCCTGTAAAATTGTAATAATCTGATTTTCTTTTGCTGTTCTCCCACGATGTTCCTCTTCCTTCAGATAGGCTTTAAAAGAATGATTCCGCAGTACCTTTTTTACTCCCACCTGATTAACCGCTATAATCTGGTTATACGATAAGGTTTTGAGACTTCCGTACTGTTCATATTCTGCCTCTATAAATAAATAGAACCTGAACACATCTTTTAAGTATGCGTTGCAGGTTCCTTCATTCGGACACTTCTTTTCTCCAGCCGTTTGCTCTGTATGGTTTCCGGCTTTAAGCCAGTATAAAAATTCCACAAAGTGTTCTGTCTGTTTTTCATAATCTAACTGATAGACTTCTGTGAGTTCCATTTCTTTCTCTGCCATATATTTCATATAATAGCAGATTGAAAATGCTGTGCGTTTCACTGTATTTGGTGAACGTTTACATTTAATCTTATGCATTAGATATTTACTTGGCAGTTCTTCAATACTCATTGTTTCCAGATTTCTGATGAAAAAATATTTTTCTGTTCCATCTTTTATCGTTTCCACCTTGTATATCATAAGCTGCCTCCTTTCCTCTAACGCTATACACAGTATACCCACTTCATGCCGAAATAGCTATTCATCAATACCAACAATCCCACCGAAAACGCCCTTGAAATACCACCAAACTTTTCGTGCAAAATCTGCTTTTTCTGTAGCAGAACCACGAACGGTTACAGGTAGTATTCCACGCCTTTCCGGTTTCGAATAAAGTGCTGGACATCCTTGATATCTTTTGCCATCTTGCAGCTCGGAAGCGCACACATTACTTCCTCATGATACCTGCCACCTTCTCCTGCACGCTCGTCTAAAATGGACACGACACAAGTATCTGTCTCGGTGCGGAGAGCACGTCCGAATCCCTGTCTTAGTTTTTTCTGCATGTCTGGAACAATCACTGCCTGAATATAATCTTTCAGGCTGGCATATTCCTTCTTCTGTGCTTCACTGATGGGATCAGGAACAGCAAAGGGCAGTTTTACTATAATCAGCGAAGATACCATATCTCCAGGGAAGTCTACTCCTTCCCAACAGGAGCCGGCTGCAAAAAGGACAGCATTGTCCATCTGTTTAAATCTTGTGATCTCTTCCGGTGAATGTCTCCACACCTCTATCATCGGGAACGGAATTTCATCCCTTAACATCTGGTAAACGTTTCCCATCAAATGATAAGATGTAAACAGCACTAGCGTATGCCCGTAAGTCGAACAGATCAGTGAATGGATATGGCCTGCTATCATCTCTGCCTCTTCCTGACTTTCTCTTCTGCATGTCTTCAAATTCTTTGGCAGATATAACAGACAGTTCTTCTGATATTCAAACGGGGAGTCTGCCACATATTCCCGGACTCTCCGCACTCTCTGTAATCCTGTCATTTTCCGAATGTGGGAAAATCCCTGTCCGGTTTTTAAAGTTCCGCTTGTCAGAATCGCTCCCATTCCTCTGCTCCATAACATCTGGTCCAGATACTGTGGAATCCGTCTGCTGGATGCACACAATATAATCCGGTGGTCATGGTCCTGCTTCAGATGCAGCACATACTTCTTATCCTGATGGAAAAAGCATTCCAGCACACTTTTGGTTTCTTCCAGCTTGTTTCTGATCCACTTTGGAATCTTCTTTTCTAATTTTTCTATGATCTTATTCATGGTCTGTATCCCCTCATATAAATACATTGCACACTCTTCTGTCATGTGGAATTCTTCTTTTATCCCATATCTGGTTCTGTGGTTTTCTCCTATGATGTCCAGCACCATCCGGATCGTCCCGGACAGTTTTCTTATCTCCGGGCCTTGGTACTCATTCCCAAGATAAAAGCAGATTTCTCGGATATCGTCATAACAGAGGCTCTTCCCAAACATCTGCTTTGCCGCATCCGGCAGCTTATGTGCTTCATCGACAATCAATGCTCGGTAGTCTTTTAATAACGGGCGGTAATCCTGCAGCCTGTGATAACCATCAGCCAGCAGATAATTGTGATTACAGATCTGAATGAACATTTCATGATCTCTGGAACGCTCCAGATACTGCTGATACCTGCATGAGCCTCTTTTCGGGCAGTCTCCCGAACAGAACTTCGGTACACTCACCATCCTTCTGTCAAACCCACTTAAGTTGGACACTTCGTCCATATCATAATGTTCTTTCAACGACAGCAGAGCTTCTTTCTGCAACGCATTTTTGTTTTTTTCTTCGATTGCAACGATTCGGTGCTCCAACCTCTCATCGCAGACAAAATGCTCTTTCCCTTTTCGTATCACAGCTTTAATAGGGGCCTGAATCGTCCCGTTCTCCTGAAGAATCCGGGAGAGAAAAGGGATATATTCTGTAAGAATTGCTTTCTGGAGTGCAATGCTGGAAGTGGATATCACGACCGGACGCTGCTCATAAGGGGAACATCCTTCTGCAAGGAGGGAATATTTTCTCATCAGAACACAGGCCACCAGATAGGCATACGTCTTGCCGATACCGACACCCGCGTCACACAGTGCTATGTTTCTTCCCAGCAGGTTATCCAGCATTTTGTGGCATAACATAATCTGTTCTTCCCTTACTGCCATTCCATGTTCCGGGAACAGCACTCGGAAAATAGTATCAATTTCTCGATGCGCTCTATTGAGATATTCTCTTGTGTAATACATAATTTGTTACCTGATATGCGTGCTGATATCACATCAATACGGCTGTAAAGGATTTCTCCCTACAGCCGTATGTATCTGATATCAACGACACATTCTTCCTTGATTTCTTATACTTTTGATTTTTGGCGTTGTATTTGTCCTCGACTCCCCCATTGCCTTACGGGAACATTACAGGCGGATGCTTGGCATTGCACCGCTCACGGATTTTCTAAAAGTCTTGCTGATTACAACCCAAAGTCCATCCTCTGCTCACTGGCAGTTCCTATGTATCATTATCCCCTCGTAAGTGATCCTCGCAAAAGACCGCCACGGTCCTGTTTCAGTTAAAGATGATTCGCTCGAAACGAAAACGCCACAAAAGAACTCTGCCTCTCACTTTCTGGTCTAATTTCTTCCATGCCCTTTTCATCTGTCCTCGCGTCTTCCTGCCACGCTTCTACTTACGGGAACGTACCTGTAATGCTGGTATGAGGTTGTCAAAGTACACTGGCAAAATTTACCTGCCTATTAAATAGCCGACGAAAAACGCCATAATTATTCAATTTTTGATAAATTTTTTAATTTTTTTCTCAAACGGTTTCTTTTGGTATAAATCGTCTGTTCTGCCATTCCCATAATCTTAGCAACTTCTCTTCCAGAATATCCCCATGTACTGAGTAAGAGGATTTCCAGTGTCTGATGCTCCGTTTCTTTCAATAGTTCATAGATTCGCTTATCACCTATGTGATCCAGAAGCTCCTTTACATCCCTTGCAAACAGCTCGCTGTCCTTTTCTTTTATGGAATCCATATCCTGCATCGTTTCATCCAGATGTTCCCGGTATCTGCGCTCTTCCAGAAAGTCTTCCCTGTCCATCTGGCGCAGCTTTTGGATCTTCTCTTCTTCCATTCCCAGTTCACGCAATTTCTTTTCTTCCTGTTCTTTCCAATAATTCCACTTTCGTTCTTCACTTGTCTTGTTATAAGCCATTTATCTTTCCTCCGATCTGATTTTTGATATAGAAATCAAATCGGAGCATGGCGGTGACCGGATAGGTACGTTATAATGTTCGAAAAATGTCGAAGAAAAAAATGCTGCAACCTCTTCGATTACAGCACTTTTTTCCATCTTACGTGAATATTTCTTGTTGGTTCATAGGAGATTCCTTCTTTTTCTCATAATGAATAAAAGACTCTTGTCATCCATTATTTATTATAAATCATATATGTCTTTTTGACTATCTTTTTATATCTTCTTAAATGTCCGCAAAGCCTTATTTTATCGGCTCTACGGGCATTTTGCTTTTGTGGTAAACCTCACATATCTAGGTCTATCTTCTTATATTTTCGCTATCAAGCGTGGTTAAAATCGTGGTAAATACTTCTATGCAATTAGACGCTGAACCTCTGATTTTGCGGTATCTATGGACGCATGAGCGTACCAATTCATTGTGATACTAATGTTTGAATGCCCCATGATATACTGTAAATCTTTTGGGTTCATGTTCTTGCTTGCCAGCCTTGTGCAGAACGTATGGCGTAGCGTATGCGGTGTGATATGTGGCAAGGGATTGTCCTTGTGGTGCTTGTTGTATTTCTTTACCATACGGACAAATAAGGCGTTGTAATCAATCGCAACTTTGGGCTTGCCTTTATGATTGACAAATAGAAAGTTGCCCCGTCCGTCTATCACAAATGGTTCTGCCTTTGGGCGTTTCTTCATAACCCGTTGAAATGCCTGTATCGTTTCTCTGCTTAATGGTACTTGCCTTATTCCGCTTTTTGTCTTAGGCGTTTCAATATAATAGCCCTGTTCCTTGCTCTTTAATAACTGGTGGTCGATAACCACAACCTCATTCTTGAAATCAATATCGGCTACTGTCAGTCCGCACAGTTCCGAGATACGAAGTCCTGTCTTTAACAGTATCAGCACATCATCATAATACTTGTGATACACATTGTCCGTCTTGATGAATGAGAGTAAGGCTTGTTCCTGTTCCTCTGTCAATGCGACTTTCTCTTTGGTATCATTTTCTAGGACTTCACTTAACTTGAAATCAAAAGGGTTTTTCCTTACACAATCGTCTTGTATGGCGATATAGAATGACGCTTTTAACGAGCGTTTATGGTTGTTAATGGTGTTATAGGAAAAGCCTTTGTCTTTCATGCGTAACGCCCATTCCTTAGCGTCAGAGGGTTTTATCGTATCAATGCTCCTAGCACCTAACTTGTCCTCTTTCAATAACCGCATGAGTTGTTCCCGTTGTTTCTGTGTGCTTTTCTTCACGTTTGCCCTCTGTGCGTTCTGTTTGGCGTAGAGTTGGCAAAGCGTCATTTTCTTGCCTGTGCTGTCGATACCGTCCTCAATATCCCGTCTTATCTGCTGTTCCAGTTCACGAAGTGAGGGTTTTTCCCGTTTTCCCTTTGGTGTCGGGTCTGTGGGTGTCAATCTCCAAGCATACACATATTTTGTGTTTCCAAATGCGTCCACATATTTATATAAGTATTTTCCGTCTGTTCGTTGGCTCTCTCCAGTATGCAGGATACGTCCTTTGCTATCCCGTCTTTTTTCTTTCATGGTGTCTGCTCCTTTCCTTGTTGGAAAGAGCCTTGATATGACTTGTGTTCATCATAACACATACAAGGCTCATTTGCATTAGATTGCGTCCAATTTGTCAATGACCTTTTCAAACTGTCGGCGTTTAATCTGTATGCGGTTGCCATTCATAATGAGCCAGCCAGCGTCCTTGTTTTCCTCTGCCAAGCGTCTTAACTTGTTTTCTCCGATACGGAAATACTTTGACGCTTCTTCAATGGTAAGGGTGTATTTTTCCCATACGGGAATATCGTTGTTATTCATCAGATACCCCCTTTCCCATGTTTCGTGTCATACTGGATATAGGGGATAAGGTCGGTGCGGTTTATCCTCTGTAAATGGGCGGTTAGTTTACTGGAAAGGGAATTGCTGTATCTTGCCTTATCAAGCATAGTTCCCACTTTTTCCAGTCCACCTAATGCGTCATGTTCTTCCAAGAAGTAAAAACTTTTGACAGCGGAAATCACGCCACCCTCTGTGAGCCATTGCTGTGTTTCTTCAAGAGAATTATGTAGTTTCGGTACTTGCAGTTTCAAGACTTCCACAGCCCCTAAAAAGCGTTCCCAAAACCGACACGTTTTCCATCTGCTCTTATTACTTTCATTTCTGTTTGGCACGACAAAGCGTAGGTTGTTTGCCAATAGCCCGAAAGCCAGTTCCCCAAGTTCCAGCGGTCTGTCTTTGAATGTCATGGCAAAAGCATGAGCCTTATCATCACGCAGTTGCATTTCTGTCCGTTTCCAACTGCCGACTTCATCAAGTGTCTTATTATGTTTTGAACAGACTTCCTTATCCTTATCATAAAAGCGGTAGGACAATCCCGATTTACCAGCACCGATATAAACAGTCTTTGCGGTGTCGAAATCATCAAACTTGCTTTCGTCAAAGTGGTAGCCCTCACTATTCGAGATAAATTCCTCTTTTTCGCATTTCTTCTTTATCTGCTCTATGGTAAAGAATGGCTTTTCGTTCTTATCATCAATGGCAATATCAAGTCTTGTGAAATGGAAATTATCCAGTCCGTATCTTCGCTCACAGCGTCGGAACATATCCCCAAAGGTATAATTCCTACTGTCGAGAATACGGAAAATATCATCACAACCTCTGCCAGTCATAACAAGATAACAGCCTAGCCCCTGTGGGTTGTCCTCTGTCTTTCTTGCGTCCCCCGATACATAAATATCTCCAATCTGCCAGCGTGCTTGATAAGTCTTGAATTTTATCGTTGCTGGATAAACATTGAAAATGTCAGTCGGTAAACCTAAAATGTGCATGATTACATCTTCAGCGGTTGCCGTTTCAAATACAATGCTGATGTAATCAATCTTAACGGATAAATTTTTGTGTGTAGTTATAGTGCATTACTCCTTTCGTATGTCCCGTTTTTTGCGGGGTAAAAATTGTGTTTTTTCCTTTATTTATCACAGTTTCTAGGTACTATGACATGTATGCGCAGGGCGGTGTTACATATACGCCCTTTACGAACGCCTAAAGGCGTTCCCTTTCTTCCTGTGTCTGCCCCGTTCTTAACGCTCACGAGCCTTGTAAGGCTCGTGGCTAAACGGAACAGCCCCAGTCAGAAACCTTATTTTCGGTCTGATAGTCCATGCTTATTCATGCTATCAAAGTGAAAATATATCTTTTCTATGCTTACTCAAGCGTGTGATTGACCCTAGCGTGCTTAATCACTCTATCTGATACGATAATAACGCCATTAGAATTACTTGTCAAGAAGTTTTTGTTGACTTTTAGATATATATTAAGTATGATATGCTTATAAGTGATGAGAAAAGCAACGAAAGGAGCGATTATACTAAGTCATGGAGGGTTATATAAAGAAAATCAGTTTCTTAGGAGAGAACATACAGACCATAAGAAAACACAGAGGAATGAAACAACAAGAACTTGCGGACAAAATCGGTATCAATATGCAGAGCCTTTCCAAGATTGAACGAGGTGTGAATTATCCTACCTTTGATACATTAGAAAAGATAATGGACGTGCTGGGTGTAACGCCCAATGAATTATTATCGGGAGAATGGAAGTATGTTAATCAAGCCGAAAAGGAAGTCTGTCAGTTTTTAAGAATTGAAGAAAGACTAAATGCAGAACTGAAACATGGGCATTATGACAATTTCTTTGACAGCGAGGAAGAATGGCTGGAATATGAGTTAGAGAAGTTACGGGAATATATTACCGACTACATCAACGGGAAAAGCATTGTAGCGTCCGACCTTTACCCAATCAAAGAATTTATCCAGCATTTGAAATTTCAAAAACTGTTAGACCGCTATGATGATTTATACAGCATGGATATGTTCGGGGAAAGCATAGAGGGGCATAAATATAGGACACCATATCAAGTCGTAAAAATGATAAACCCCAATTCAAAAGAAGATATGGAATTATTACGGGAAGTATTGAAAAATAACCATTTTGATGATGAGGACGAATAGCTTTTTTCCTCTTTGTAGAAGATACAGCAAACAAAAAGCCCAGTAAAGAGTGCAAAGCACCACCAATGGTGGCAAGGCTCTTGACAGGGCTTTTTCTTTTCTGTTTCTGGCAGACAAGAGGAAACAAGGTGTAGTGTCATGAGTTTATCGACAATCAGACAAAGGCGACGCAAGTATCACAGTATGAGCTTATGCTCCATAAGGATAGTAACTGGAAAATTGTAACATAATTATTGACGGCGTATAATCTCATGGAAAAAAATACGCCGTCATAAAATAATAAGAAAACAGTATAAAAACATTGACTTTTAGAGATTGAGTATTATAATAAAAATGACAAGTATACTTGGTATTTTTGGAAAGGGGTAATATAAATGGATAAAGAAAAAATACTGTCACAAAACAAAAAAGATAACTTATATCTTGATGAGTATGAAAAACACATTAAACTTAAAGGGAAATCTTTTGGGCTAATGTTTGTGTTGCTTGTCTGCATTTTAATCTTTGTTATTAAGGTTATTTGTAAAGAACCTTACAATGACATAATGACAATTATTTGGTCGGTAGCATTTGGATATATGAGTTATGAAGCATATCTTTCAAGAAGTAAACCTAAATTTGTTACTGCCCTATTCTTTGTCCTATTTATGTTGTATTACTTTTATAAATTTTTGACAGCAGGTTTGTAATATGAACGAACATTTAATTTTAAAAAATAGATTAAAAGAGGTGCGAAAAGAAAAAAAATTATCGCAAACGGAATTAGCAGAAATGGTTGGAGTTTCCCGTAACACAATAAGTTCTATTGAAACAGGACAGTTCAATCCAACAGCAAAATTAGCATTAGTGCTTTGTATAGCTTCTGTCTCTTATACACATCTGACGCTGCCGACGACTTAATAGG
>ERZ1026929.875-NODE-875-length-12754-cov-7.091031_pt1 | contig 12754 bp, 9 predicted proteins | sample MGYA00519463_ERZ1026929 | MGnify/ENA primary metagenome ERZ1026929 (study PRJEB26926, sample SAMN06164829) | human gut metagenome | biome: ENVO:00009003; feature: ENVO:2100002; material: ENVO:00002003 | host: Homo sapiens | place: USA | collected 2012 ... | reverse complement strand
GCTATGCGGACGGCAACCCGCTCCCCACGACGCTGGAGAGCGACCTTACGGAAGCCCTTGCGGCGTTCAACAGCGGGAAGAGCGAGCCGCTGACGCTCGGCGGCACGCTGGTCGAGACCCCTGAAGAAACCGAATTTTCGGGATTCGAGATTACCGGATGGGAAACGGGGGACGGAGGCGACGTTAGCGCGGAAATGTAAGACAATTAATAATTAACAATTAACAATGAATAAAATGAAGACTAAACACTTTGCACTCGCAGTGCTGGCATTGTCACTTGCCGCCTGCAACAATGAAAATGAGATTTTGAACAACGACGGTCCCGTAGCCGCACAGTTCACCGCCGACATCTATAAGGCCGTATCCACCCGCGTCAATTCGGAGGGGACCGGCTTTACCGACAACGACTGTATCGGCATCAACAGCGAAGACATCACCAACGTGCCCTACGTGAGAGAGAACGGCCAGTTCGGGCCCAAGGGTACAACCATCTATTTCAATGACACCGAAACGAAGACCTTCAGCGCCTACTACCCGTATAGGGAGGACAGCGAATTGCAGAATGGAATCGTGTCAGTCAACACCGATCAATACGGTCAGGGCCCCGAAATAGACTTCCTTTTCGCCTCGGGAGCCACGGGCAGCACCAGCAGCCCGGAGGTGAGCTTCACCGACAAAACGAAGAATGGCGGTGCAGACAACTCCTTCCACCACCGCATGAGCCGGATAACCCTTACCTTCGAGGCGGGCGACGGCCTCATTTTCAACGGAATGGAACCTGCCGGCTATACGCTGGGCGGGCTGAAGCACGAAGGCACTTTCGACACGGCTACCGGAACGACTGCCGTAACCGCAGCCGCCGAATCGCCGATTACCATGCAGCTGGGCGGTGCCACCACTTCGCAAGTCATCATTCTCCCGCAGGGAGTGACCACCTCTCTTGACCTTACAGTGTCTTTCAACGGACTGGACTATACAACCACACTGCCGAATCCATCCAAGCCCGAAGCGAATCAGTTCTCCGCAGGCTATGCCTACACCTATAACATAACGCTCAACAACAAGGGCATCACGGTGGAAGAACCGGAGATTACCCCGTGGGAACCCGGAGATTCGAACAATGTAAGCATCACGCTGTAAGCCCTACATACCGCTGCCCCGGCGCAAGCGTCAAGCCGGAGCTGCCCATAGACACTATGGTGCGACGGCCGCCTTCGCAGGCGGCGGCAGCACAAAACGAAAACAAATAAAAAACATCACGATATGAAGAAAAGAGATTCCATCCGGATACTTCTCGCCGCAGCCGCACTGCTCCTTGCCACGGCTGCCTGCACGAAGGACGAACTGGCGGACGGTGACCGTCTGCCCGAAGGACAATACCCGCTGGAGATAGCCCGCATCACCCTCGGAGTGGAGGGCGGCGAGGCGCAGCCGTGGGGCGCACCGGCGACGCGCGTCAGCGAGAACGGGGACGGCAAAAGCAGCACGTTCGACGCGGACGACAAGTTCGCCGTACAGATAGACGACAAGGGAGAGGTCGGCACCTACACCGTGCAGGACGACGGCTCTGCCGAAGCCGAAACACCCCTGTATTGGAGCGACAGGGACGAGGGCCACACCGTCACCGCCTGGTACCCCGCCACGGACGGCACCCTCGACCTCAGCGACCAGCAGACCGACGGCCTTGCCTACCTGTTGAGCGGTACGGGCACGGGAGACTACCAGACCCCCGTCACCCTGAGCTTCACCCACCGGCTGGCAAAGGTGCGCGTCACGCCCACAGCCGATGCACTCGGCGAGGTGCAGAGCCTCCAGCTCTATGCCTATACCCAATGCACTTATGGAAAAGGTACAGTAGTGCAAGGCTCGCAAGAGGGCTGGATAGAGATGAAGAAGTGCGAATACACCGAAAACGGCGCAACCATCACCTGCTGGGAGGCGAACGTGGTGCCCGACTACACGATAACCAAGCTGCGGGCGAACGGCAGCGAGGAACGCACTCTCTCCTCCGGCATCACCCCCGTAGCGGGCAAGTTCTACAACATCACGCTGAACTATGACCCGGGCTACACCATAGAGAGCGACGGCAGCTACACCGTGACTACTGCCGAGGGCCTGAAGAACATCGCCGAACTGGTGAACGAAGAATGGAAGTTAGACATCAACATCACCCTGACCGACGACATCGACCTGAAGGGCATCGACTGGACACCGATAGGCATAGACTATAACCACCAATACATCGGCACCTTCGACGGCAACGGCAAGACCATCACGGGGCTGACCGTTACGGTAAGTGACCGATATGCGGGTCTGTTCGGCTATATCGGTACGGGCGGCAAGGTGATGAACGTGAAGCTGGAGGGCGTACAGATAGAAAGCGATAACGAACTGAGCGATGTCGGCGGCGTGGCGGGATGGAGCCAGGGCAACATTGAAAACTGCTCGGTGTCGGGCAGCGTTATCGGTAGAGGAATGAACAGCATTGTAGGTGGTGTAGTAGGCTATCAATCGGGCGGTTTCCTTACCGGGTGCAGCTCCTCGGCCACTGTGAATGCCGGGAATAATGCCGGTGGCGTGGCAGGTTGCACGGACTCTGCCACCCTGACAGGCTGCTATGCCACGGGCGACGTGACCCTTGAAAGTATCAACACAGGCTACAACTATGCCGGCGGTGTGGTGGGAAGCAACACCAACAGTAGCACTCTCATTGCCTGCTATGCCTGGGGCAGCGTGAGCGGTACAGGCACCGGCACCATCTATGTAGGCGGCGTAACGGGAGACAACCTTGGAGGTACCCTGATTGCCTGCTACCATGCCAATGGGACTGTCAGCGGCACGGCCGGAACCACAGGCGGCGTAACGGGACGGAACTATAAATCTTCCAATGACCCTGTCATCACCGCCTGCTACTGGGGAAGCAACGGCCAGACACAGGGCATCGGTGAAGACCGGGCAGGCACCACCTTCGAAACCACGCAGGTGACGGACGACGACTGGCAGAATGCCGTTACACAGATGAACGCCGCCCTGAGCGGTAAAGGCTGGCAGTACGAACTCAAAGACGGCAACAGCCTGCCTACCTTGAAGAGACAGTGAACCGTCGGGCGGGCCCCAAATCGGAGCCCGCCCTTTTTCGTACCGGCAAACGCCCGATCACCGGATCTCGACCGGCTCGATGGGCTGGCAGGTCACACGGTCGAGCGGCGCATCGCGGTAGGCCACCCGCCCGAAATCGATCGTCTTGAGGTCGATGCTCCGAATCCGGCTGTCGTACATCGTCCGGTAGTAGATCACCCGGTTGCACATGTCCGAGGCCGAGGTCCACTGCGTGGCGCTCGGGATATCGGCCGGCACCTTCCCCTCGGGAAACTCGATCCCGATCGGGATATCGAAGTTGTTCAGCAGCTGGAAACCCTGCCGCACGGCATCCTCGGCCGTGGACTGTCGGGGTGCCGTAGCCTGGAAGAAGGCCGCCCGCACGAAGCGCGACGGCGGCGTGACGTCGCCCGGAATGCCCAGAAAACCGCTCCCCGCACCGAAAGACGAGAGACGGAGAGCCCCCAGCTCCTGCCCCGGAGCCGAACCCGGGTAGAGATTGACGTAGTTGTTCAGGTTGGTCAGCTGCCACTCGAAGCCCGGGGAGTTGGTCAGCACCCCGAGGGCGTTCTCGTAGAAGACCGGACGTCCGTCGATGATCTCCAGCACAAGCTGCCGGCTCGAAGTGTCGGTGAAGCGCCAGTGCACGGTCGAGGCCCGCGGATCGACCGCCACGACACGGACCCGCCCGACAGCCTCCTTCACCTCGTCCACCGTGCGGCACTCGCCGAGGAGCCACGCCACCAGCTGCAGGTCGGCGATGCTCTCGTCGCGCCGCGCCGGGTCGTATGCCTCATACCGCCCGTAGCCGGGGAAGTAGAACAGCCCGGCCGAGAGCCCCTCCTCGTTGAGCCCCTCGGCCACGAACTCCCTCTGCTCGACGGCCAGCCCGACATAGCCGTAGCGGGCCGTGAAGCGCATGCCGTCGATTCCCTCCGGGGTGTAGGAGCGCTGCGCATATCCGCGCGGCACGACGACATAGCGGCTGTGGAGGTTGCTCCCGCCCCACTCGATGGTCCGGGCCACGATGCAGGCCCCGTCTGCTGCGCGCAGCGTGATTCCCGTGCAGGCCTCGGCCCGCGGCGTCAGAGCCAGCCCCAGAAGGAGGCACCCGACCGACATACAGCGTTTCATCATATCCATTTCCGTTTTTTGGTTCTGCGGCCGCCGCCGGCCCCATCGGGAGCTCCCCGGGCACCGGGCATGTGCCGCCCGTACAAATATAAGAAATAAACGGACCGCCGGGTCCCGTTCCGGCACGGAAAACCGCACGGCCGCAAAAAAAGTCCCGGAGCGGAATGCCCCGGGACCAACCGCACGACGGCGGTATCTTTTTGGCGTCGGATTACTTGCGGTAAACCTTCTTGTAGCCGTAGATGGCCTCATCGCCGAGCTCCTCCTCGATGCGGAGCAGCTGGTTGTACTTGGCCATACGGTCCGAACGCGACATCGAGCCGGTCTTGATCTGGCCCGAGTTCGTAGCCACGGCGATGTCGGCGATCGTCGAGTCCTCGGTCTCGCCCGAACGGTGCGACGTTACGGTGGTGTAGCCGGCGCGGTGAGCCATCTCGATGGCATCGAGCGTCTCGGTCAGCGAACCGATCTGGTTTACCTTGATGAGGATCGAGTTGGCGCAGCCCATCTCGATACCCTTCTTCAGGAACTCGACGTTCGTCACGAAGAGGTCGTCGCCGACGAGCTGGCACTTGTCGCCGATCTCGGCGGTCAGCATCTGCCAGCCTTCCCAGTCGTTCTCCGACATACCGTCCTCGATCGAGTCGATCGGGTACTTGGCAACCAGGCCCTTCAGGTACTCGACCTGCTCCTTCGACGAGCGCTTGGCACCCTTCTCACCCTCGAAGATCGTGTAGTCGTAAACGCCGTCCTTGTAGAACTCCGACGAAGCGCAGTCCATGCCGATCATCACGTCCTTTCCGGGAACGTAGCCGGCCTTCTCGATGGCCTTGATGATCGAATCCAGTGCATCCTCCGTACCGTCGAGTGCGGGAGCGAAACCGCCCTCGTCGCCTACTGCGGTCGAGAGGCCGCGCTCGTGGAGCACCTTCTTGAGGTTGTGGAACACCTCGGCGCCCATGCGCAGACCCTCCTTGAGCGACGGAGCGCCCACGGGACGGATCATGAACTCCTGGAATGCGATCGGGGCGTCGGAGTGCGAACCGCCGTTGATGATGTTCATCATCGGAACGGGCAGCGTCTTGGCGTTGGCACCACCGATATAGCGGTAGAGCGGCATGCCGAAGTAGTCGGCAGCGGCGCGGGCTACGGCCAGCGAAACGCCGAGGATGGCGTTGGCGCCGAGCTTCGACTTGGTCTTCGTGCCGTCGAGGGCGATCATGGCCTTGTCGATGCCGACCTGATCGGCGACGTTCATGCCGATGATGGCCGGGGCGATCACCTCATTGACGTTCTTCACGGCGTTCAGCACGCCCTTGCCCAGGTAGCGGCTCTTGTCGCCGTCGCGGAGCTCGAGGGCCTCGTTCTCACCCGTCGATGCGCCGCTCGGAACGGCTGCACGACCGAATGCACCGGATACGGTACGAACTTCGACCTCAACGGTCGGATTGCCTCGCGAGTCGAGGATCTCCCTTGCGTGAATCTCTACAATCTGCATAGTTGTAATGGTTTGAATTTTATGGAATTAATCGCTAATAACCCATTTTGCACCGCAAAGTTACAAATAAATCGCGAATTGCGGTTCGTTTGCTGTTAAAATTTTCACGCGCCCCGCACCGGCGGCTGCGGCCCCGTTTCGGGATTTGTGCAAAAATCGTATCTTTGCCCCGCGGCCCGTTGCCGCACCGAGCAAACAACCGGCATGACCTATGCGAAAAGTACTCTCGTTTTCCCTTTTCCTGATGCTGGGACTCGTCGCGTCCCAGCTGCTCCCGGGGCTTCTCGGCCCGGGATACTCCTCGTTCAAGGCCACGACCGACACGCTGCTGTACGTCTGTCTGGGCTTCATCATGATCAATGTCGGCCGTGAATTCGAGATCGACAAGAGCCGCTGGCGGAGCTACACGGCCGACTACTTCATCGCCATGGCCACGGCGGCGCTCCCGTGGCTGCTCATCGTACTATATTATGTCTTCGTGCTGCTCCCCGCGCCGTTGTGGGGCAGTCCCGAGGCGTGGAAGGAGAACCTGCTGCTAAGCCGGTTCGCGGCCCCCACCTCGGCCGGCATCCTCTTCACGATGCTCGCCGCACTGAAGCTCAAGGAGAGCTGGATCTACCGCAAGATCCAGGTGCTGGCCATCTTCGACGACCTGGACACCATCCTGCTGATGATCCCGCTGCAGATCCTCATGATCGGGCTGCGCTGGCAGATGTTCGCCATCGTGGCGATCGTCGCCGTGCTGCTGGCCGTCGGCTGGCGCTGGCAGGCCACCTGGGACGTGCGTCAGGACTGGAAGCGGATCCTGGGGCTCTCGGTCGTCGTCTGTGCGCTGACGCAGGCGGTCTACCTCGCCACGAAACACTGGTACGGCGCCGAGAACAGCATCCACATCGAGGTGCTGCTCCCGGCCTTCGTCGTGGGCATGCTGATGCGCCACCGCCACATCGACACCCCGGCCGAACGGCGTGTCGCGACGGGCATCTCGTTCCTCTTCATGCTGCTCGTCGGGCTGAGCATGCCGCTCGTCACGGGTGCCGGTGGGGCGGCCGCCACCGAATCGGCCGCATCGGTCACGGCCTCGCAGCCGATGATGCCGTGGGGCATCCTCGTCCTGCATGTCCTCGCCGTGTCGCTGCTCTCGAACCTCGGCAAGCTCGTCCCGCTCTTCTTCTACCGCGACCGGTCGCTGAGCGAGCGCCTCGCCCTCTCGGTGGGCATGTTCACGCGCGGGGAGGTCGGCGCCGGCGTCATCTTCATCGCCCTGGGCTACAACCTCGGCGGCCCGGCACTGATCGTCTCGGTGCTGACGCTGGTGCTCAACCTGATCCTCACGGGCGGCTTCGTCGTCTGGGTCAAGCGGCTGGCCCTGAAGAGCTATACTCCCGAAAAATCCTGACGCACCAAGCCATGAGGAGACTGCTGTCGGTTATTCTGGCCGTCCTGGCGTCGCTTCAGGCCCTTCCGGCCCGGAGCCAGAACCCCGGGCGCAACCTCATCGTCGTGCACAGCGGGGCGAACATCGCCTTCTTCGCGGCCGCCTACGACAACCTGTCGGGCACGACCTCACCCCGCGCGGGTTACTACGCCGGCGTCACCGACCACATCCGGCTGCACCGCCGGATCCCGCTCTACATCGGGACGGGGGTCCTCTTCTCGAGCCGAGGCGGCCGATACATGGATTTCTCGGCGCGCCCGATGTACCTCCAGGTCCCGCTGACGATCGACTGCCGCATCCGCTGCTCGCGCACGCTCTCGGTCATCCCCTCCGTCGGGGCGTGGTACGGCGTGGGCATCGGCGGCAAACTCCGCCACACCGACGGCTGGGCGGAGCTCTACGCCCCCGAAGGACCGATGCGCCGCTCGGATGTCGGCCTGCGCATCGGAGCGGCCCTCGGCTGGGGCCGCTTCCGTCTCGAAGCGGGCTACGAACCGGGGCTGCGCAACCTCGCCGACGCCGGCGCCGGCGCGACGATGCTCCTTCCGGTCCGCTTCACCCGCATGCACAGCCACTGTTTCACGATCGGGCTGGGCTGCGAATTCTGACCCGCAGCGGCCTGCCGCAGCAAAAGAAAAAGGAGACAACCCGGGGGCGTCTCCTTTTTTTCAAAACCGTTCCTGCAGCACTCAGTCGCGCAACAGCACCGACGAATCGCCGTAGCTCAGGAAGCGGAAATCGTGCGCCAGGGCATAGTCGTAGATGCGGTGCCAGTCGTCGCCCACGAAGGCCGAGACGAGCAGCAGCAGCGTCGATTTGGGCTGGTGGAAGTTCGTCACGATGTTGCGGACGATGCGGAACTCGTACCCGAGCGGCGTGATCATGATCTGTGTCGCGGCCTTCAGCCTCTCCACGCCGTGCGCCTCCATCCAGCCGAGCAGATCCCCGAGCGCCTCGCGTCCGGTATAGTCCGCCGGGATGTCGTAGAGCTCCCACTGTCCGATGACCCGATCGGCGTCCGGCGCACCCTCCTGCCGGATGCGCCACGCCAGCGCCGTGAGCGATTCGAGCGTCCGGACGGAGGTCGTCCCCACGGCGGTGATGTGCCCCCACCTTTCGAGCAGACGGGCCACCGTCCCGCACCGCACCTCGAAGTGCTCGGTATGCATCGGATGCCGGGCCGCATCGTCATCCTTCACCGGCAGGAAAGTCCCCGCCCCGACGTGGAGCGTCACCTCCTCGAAACCGAAGCCGCGCCCCCGCATCGACTCGATCAGTTCGGGCGTGAAGTGCAGCCCCGCGGTGGGGGCAGCCACCGAGCCCTCGAACTTCGAATAGACCGTCTGGTAGCGCGTGTTGTCGATCTCCTCGCTCTCGCGGTTCAGGTAGGGCGGGATGGGGATGCGCCCCAGAAGCTCGAGCAGCTGGCCGAAGGTCACGTCGGCCGACCATTCGAAGCGCACGGTGCACTCGCGGCCGCGCTCCTCCTCGATCCAGGCCCGCAGGTATTCGGCACACCCGTCACGCTCGAAGTTGATCTCCACATAACCCTCCTTCCACTTCTTGCGGTTGCCGACGATGCACGACCAAACGCACCGGCCCTTCACGGCGAAGGCACGCTCGTAGTCGGCCGGGTCGTGCGGCTCGAGGCAAAAGACCTCGATGCGCGCCCCCGAGGGCTTGTGCATGATGATCCGCGCGCGGATCACCTTCGTATTGTTGAACACCAGCAGCTCCCCCTCCGGCAACACGTCCCCGATGTCGGCGAAATGCCGCTCGGCGATCTCCCCGCCGCGGTAGATCAGCAGCTTCGACGCACTGCGCTCAGCCAGCGGAAACTTGGCGATCCGCTCCTCGGGGAGCGCGTAGTCGAACCGGTTTATATCGATGTGTCGTTCCATTTTGCCCGAATTTTGTGCGGCAAAGTTACTATTTTTTGTAACTTTGCGGCGCGTCAAGGCAATAGAAAAAGGAAAACCTCCATGAAAACCGACTTTCTGGTCATCGGATCCGGCGCGGCGGGTCTCTCGTTCGCGCTGAAGGCTGCGGCCCACGGTCACGTGACGATCGTAACAAAGGGCGAAATGAACGAGTGCAACACCAACTACGCCCAGGGCGGCATCTGTTCGGTCACCTACGCTCCCGACACATTCGAAAAACACATCCACGACACGCTCGTCTGCGGGGCCGGCAAGTGCGACCCCGAAGCGGTCGAACTCGTCGTGCGGCGGGCTCCGGAGCTGATCCGCGACCTGATCGTCTGGGGTACGCGTTTCGACAAGACCCCCGACGGGCGATTCGAGCTCAACCGCGAGGGCGGCCACTCGGAGCACCGCATCCTCCACCACGAGGACCTGACGGGCGCCGAGATCGAACGGGCCCTGGTCGAGTCGGTCCGCAAGCACCCGAACATCACGGTGCTCGAACACCACTTTGCCATCGACCTGCTGACGCAGCACCACCTGGGCGAATTCGTCACTCGCCACACGCGGGGCCTCACCTGCTTCGGTGCCTACGTCCTCAACGAGGAGACCAACGAGATCGAGACCATGCTCTCGCGCTTCACGATCGTCGCCACGGGCGGCTGCGGCAACATCTACTCCTCGACCTCGAACCCCATCGTGGCGACCGGCGACGGCATCGCCATGTGCCACCGCGCCAAGGCCATCACCGAGAACATGGAGTACATCCAGTTCCACCCCACGACGCTCTACAACCCGGGCGAGAAGCCCAACTTCCTCATCACGGAGGCCATGCGCGGTTTCGGGGCCATCCTGCGCCTGCAGTCGGGCGAGGAGTTCATGGACAAGTACCACCCGATGAAATCGCTCGCCCCGCGCGACGTCGTGGCCCGGGCCATCTACCGCGAAATGACGCGCCGCGGCGAGGACTTCGTCTACCTCGACGTGACACACAAGGACCCCGATTCCGTCCGCAGCCACTTCCCCAACATCTACGAGAAGTGCCTCTCGATCGGCATCGACATCACGAAGGACTGGATTCCCGTCACCCCGGCGGCCCACTACTGTTGCGGCGGTGTGCGGGTCGATACCAACGGACAAACCTCCATCAAGCGGCTTTACGCCCTGGGCGAAACCTCCTGCACGGGACTCCACGGCGCCAACCGGCTGGCCTCCAACTCGCTCATCGAGGCGGTGGTCTACGCCGACCAGGCCGCACGCCACACCGCCTCGCTCATCGACCGCACCGACTTCCAGGAGGGAATCCCCGACTGGGACTTCGAGGGCACGCAGCACACCGAGGAGATGCTCATGCTCATCCAGTCGAAGCGCGAGGTACAGTCGATCATGTCGAACTACGTCGGCATCGTGCGCTCGAACCTCTCGCTCAAGCGCGCCATGCGGCGTCTCTCGATCCTCTTCGAGGAGACCGAGGAGCTCTACAACAAGACCAAACCCAACCGCGAGCTGTGCGAACTGCGCAACATGATCGCCGTGGCCTACCTGGTCATCAAGCAGGGCCGCGAGATCAAGGAGTCGGTCGGATGCCATTACAACATAGATTACCCCAAGCAATAACGCATGACCCTACAGGAAGAGATCACACGCCGGCGGACCTTCGCCGTCATCGCCCACCCCGACGCGGGTAAAACCACCCTTACGGAAAAACTGCTCCTCTTCGGCGGCGCCATCCATGTGGCCGGAGCCGTCAAGAGCAACAAGATCAAGAAGGGGGCCACCTCCGACTTCATGGAGATCGAGCGCCAGCGCGGCATCTCGGTGGCCACGTCCGTCATGGGCTTCGAATACGAAGGCCGCAAGATCAACATCCTCGACACCCCGGGCCACGAGGACTTCGCCGAGGACACCTACCGCACGCTGACGGCCGTCGATTCGGTCATCATCGTCATCGACGGTGCAAAGGGCGTCGAGGCGCAGACCCGCAAGCTGATGGAGGTCTGCCGCATGCGATCGACGCCGGTGATCGTCTTCATCAACAAGCTCGACCGCCCCTCGAAGGAGCCCTTCGACCTGCTTGACGAGGTCGAAAAGGAGCTGCACATCCGCGTGCGGCCGCTGGCCTTCCCCATCTCGAACGGCCCCACCTTCAAGGGCGTATACAACCTCTACGAGAAGAACCTCTCGCTCTTCACCTCGGACGAGAAACTGACGGCTGACGCCTCGACGGTCGAGATCTCGGACCTCGCATCGCCCGAACTGGACCAGCGCATCGGCGCCAGGTATGCCGAACAGCTGCGTCAGGACGTTGAACTGGTCGAAGGGGTCTACGACGACTTCGACCGCGAGGCCTACCTGCGCGGTGAACTGGCCCCCGTCTTCTTCGGTTCGGCCGTGAACAATTTCGGCGTGCGCGAGCTGCTCGAGTGCTTCATCCGCATCGCCCCCTCGCCGCGCCCGGCCCCGACCGAGACCCGCACCGTGGAGCCCTCGGAGTCCAAGATGACGGGCTTCGTCTTCAAGATCCACGCCAACATGGACCCCAACCACCGCGACCGCATCGCCTTCCTGAAGATCTGTTCGGGCACGTTCGAGCGCAACCGCAACTACCTCCATGTCCGCAGCGGCAAACAGATGAAGTTCTCCTCGCCGACGGCCTTCATGGCCGAGAAGAAGTCGGTGATCGACTTCGCCTATCCGGGCGACATCGTGGGCCTGCACGACACGGGCAACTTCAAGATCGGCGACACCTTCACCGAAGGCGAAAAGCTCAAATTCACGGGCATCCCGTCGTTCGCCCCCGAGCAGTTCCGCTACATCGAGAATGCCGACCCGCTGAAGTTCAAGCAACTGGCCAAAGGCATCGACCAGCTCATGGACGAGGGCGTGGCGCAGCTCTTCACCTCGTCGCTCAACGGCCGCAAGATCATCGGCACGGTGGGCGCCCTGCAGTTCGAGGTGATCCAGTACCGCCTCGAGCACGAGTACAACGCCGCATGCCGCTGGGAGCCCATCTCGATCTACAAGGCCTGCTGGATCGAGAGCGACAACGCCGCGCAGCTGGCCGACTTCAAGCGCCGCAAGCACACCAACATGGCCGTGGACAAGCACGGACGCGACGTCTTCCTGGCCGACACGAGCTACGCCCTGGCCCTGGCCCAGGAGAACTTCAAGGAGATCCGGTTCCACTTCACCTCCGAGTTCTGACCCACGGAGAAAGAGAGCTCCGATGGCCCGGGACGGTAATCCGCCCCGACCGGCCGGCCCCCGCCGGGATCGACACCCCGACGACGCCGATCTTCCCGACAGGTTCAACGTCTCCGACACGCAAATCGGGCCGCCGCCGGAATCCCGGCAGCGGCCCGATTTGTGTTTTGCCCGAGGCTGAACGGCACCCACCGTCCCGCCCGCCTCCGGCGGATCACTTCGCGGAGTCGATCTCCTTCAGCAGCTCCTCGACAGCCGTCCGCAACTGCGTATCCTCACCCTGCACGACCGTCTCGGGCGCGTTGAGCACCAGGATGTCCGGATCGAGCTGCTTGTTCTCCAGATAACTGCCGTCGGGCAGGCGGTAACCGATAATGGGAATGCCGAAGACCAGCGACGGATCCTGCAGAGTCTCCCACGAGACGCTGGTCATGCTGTCTCTTATACACATCTGACGCT
>ERZ1026929.873-NODE-873-length-12794-cov-5.364236_pt1 | contig 12794 bp, 5 predicted proteins | sample MGYA00519463_ERZ1026929 | MGnify/ENA primary metagenome ERZ1026929 (study PRJEB26926, sample SAMN06164829) | human gut metagenome | biome: ENVO:00009003; feature: ENVO:2100002; material: ENVO:00002003 | host: Homo sapiens | place: USA | collected 2012 ... | reverse complement strand
AGATGTCTTAGGGTCTCGTGGGCTCGGAGATGTGTATAAGAGACAGATTATGGATGGTATTTTCTTTATCCATCCTTCAGGCAAAAGAGATAAAGATGTCCTCGCCGGATGAAAAGTATCAGTTTACTTTAAGTGATGAGGGTGGGAACTTGCATTATTCTTTGAATTGGAATGCTAAAGAAACGATAAAACCATCTTTATTGGGTATTAAGGCTAATACTATATGGCGTGATCATTTGTCATTAGGTGACATGACAACTGCCGAACAGGATACTGTCTGGCATCCTGTATATGGAGAACGTAGCACCATAAAAGATCAGTATAAAGCTTGGTCGGTAGTCATTAACCGTCAGAATTCTCGTGACAAGTTGGTTTTGGATATACGGGCGTATAATGAAGGGATTGCATTCCGTTATCGGTTTCCCGGCGGACAATATTTGAAGATCACAGATGAATTTACTGAATATACTTTACCGGAAGGAACAAAAGCTTACTTTACATCCAGGGCTCAGACTCCTTATGAATTTCTCCCATTGGAAGGATGGCCCGGTGAATCAGACCGTCCGTTGCTTTTGACATTACCTGAAGGTCCTTACGTATGTCTGGCTGAAGCGCAAGTGGTAGACTATGTGCGTACAAAATTCAAGTTATCGACAGAAAAAAAGAATACGATTCAATCTGCTATGTATGGTCCCGTAGAAGATATTGCTCCTTATCATACTCCTTGGAGGGTGATTATGTGTGCTGATAAACCGGGACAAATATTGGAACATAATGATTTGATTCTGAATTTGAACCCTTCTTGTAAAATAAAGGATACTTCATGGATAAAACCCGGAAAAGTGGTGCGTGAAGTGACATTGACTACAGAAGGAGGAAAAGCTTTGGTCGATTTTGCCGTGAAACGCAATCTGCAATATATTCATTTTGATGCGGGATGGTATGGATTTGAATATGACAAGGTTTCTGATGCTACTACAGTGACATTAGACCCTCGTAGAAATCCGGATATAAATGCTTTGAACCTGAAAGAGGTGGTAGCTTACGCTAAAGAACGGGGTATAGGAGTTATCCTGTATGTTAATCAACGTGCATTACAACAGCAATTGGATGAGATTCTTCCGTTGTATAAGTCTTGGGGGATAGCGGGTATTAAATTTGGTTTCGTACAGGTGGGATCACAAGTATGGACTAAATGGATGCATGAAGCGATCAAGAAATGTGCTGATTATGGCTTGATGGTTGATGTACATGATGAGTACCGTCCTACAGGGTTCAGTCGTACATATCCTAATCTGATGACTCAGGAAGGTATCCGAGGTAATGAGGAATTTCCTGATGCAACACATAATGCTACTCTTCCCTTTACCCGGTTTATAGCTGGAGCGGCGGATTATACCATTTGTTACTATCGTCAGGATTTCGGTCGCTTGAATGCAGACAAGGATAGTTATGGTGTTCCTCGTTCTAAATCTATCCAGACCACTCCTGCGCATCAATTGGCTTTGGCGGCAGTTTATTATAGTCCGTTGCAATATATGTATTGGTATGATAAACCATCAGATTCTCAAGACGAACCCGAGTTGAAATTCTTTGATGATGTATATACTACATGGGATGATACAAAAGTGTTGCAAGGGGAGGTCGGTGAATTTATTACTATAGCCCGTCGTAAAGGAGAGGAATGGTTTATCGGTTCGATAACAAATAATGAGAAGCGTGTTTTATCTGTAAGCTTGGATTTCTTGCCCGAAGGAAAGAACTACATAGCGGAAATTTATACGGATGGGGATAAATCAGTGAAAACACGTACTAAAGTCAGAGTTTCTACTTATCGTGTGAGCAACAAGACGAAATTAAACTTTTGTTTGAAAGCATCCGGGGGGGCTGCAGTTCGTTTAGTTCCTGACGATGGAAATATAAAATCTGTCAAAAACTATAAGCAGCAGCGGTTATGAGAAAGTTTAAAATATCAGTCCTGTTGAAATTGGGTTTCTATTGTCTGTTTTTGAGTATAGGACTTGAGATGCAGGCCCGAAAATTTGTGCATCCGGGAATATTACATACAACAAAAAGTATTGAGCGGATGCGTGCTCAAATCGCTGATAAGGAATATCCTGCCTATGGTTCTTTTGAATTATTGAAAAGTCATCATTGTTCTCAGGCGGATTATCAGCCTTTCGGACCTTTTGAAATCATTTCAAGAGATGGTGAGTTTCGTCATACAAAATCAAAAATGGAGCAAGACTTTAGTGCAGTCTATCAGAATGCATTGATGTGGGTTTTGACTGGTGAAAAGACTCATGCCGAGAAATCTTTGGAATTATTGTTAGGCTATGCCGGAACACTTAAAAGAATTCCGGAAACGAATGATGCCCCTTTGTTGGTGGGGTTGGAAGGATTAAAGATTATTTATGCTACTGAAATACTGCGTCATACTTATAAAAAGATGACAGTTGTTCAGTTTAATGAGATCAGTAGAATGATAAGGGAAGTGTTCTTGCCTGTAATGGAAAATTTTTACCATCGTAAGCCTTATACAAATGGGAATTGGGGACCTATTGTGACTAAAGCTTATATGGCAGCTGCTATTTTATGGGATAATGAGGAAATGTATAATAAGGCGGTTGATTTTTATCTTCATGCCAATGATAACGGAACAATAGCTCATTATATCAGTGGGGATACCGGTCAGATACAGGAGAGTGGTCGTGATCAGGGGCATAGCATGTTGGGTATAGGTGCCCTGGCAACTGTTTGTGAAATAGCTTGGCAACAAGGTGATGATTTATATTCGGCTCTTGATAACCGGCTTATGAAAGGGTTTGAGTATGTCGCAAAATATAATTTGGGGTATAATGTTCCTTTTGCTGTGTGGAAGGATGTCACAGGAAAATATAGCAACTGGACTGAGATATCTAATAAAGGAAGGGGTAGATATATGCCGATTTTTGAAATGACCTACAATCATTTTGTTATACGGAAAGGGATGCAGATGCCTTATACGGAACAGGTTCTTCGGCAGATTCGTCCTGAAGGATACGATCGTGATCAGCCTGCTTTTGGTTCTTTGTTGTTCAATGAAGCGGGGACTAAAAAGAATTATGTTGACTTGGTAAATCCTTTTGTTGACAGTCACCGTTCCCGATGGTTTTTTTTCAGTTCGGCATGTCGTCCGTTTGGTATGGTCAGCCTTAGCCCTGATACGGATACCGAGCACTCTTGGGGATCAGGATATCTGTATGACTCAAAACAAATACGCTGTTTTAGTCATGTTCATAATTGGCAGATGTCCGGTGTGGCGGTGATGCCTACCGTTGGCGAGTTTAAAGGGCATTTGGGTATGAATGCTTATCAATCGGCTTTTACTCATGATGGAGAGATAGCTAAACCGGGATATCATAAAGTGAAACTGACAGATTATGACATAACAGCAGAGTTGACTTCTACTATGCGCGTAGGCTTTCATTGTTATACTTTTCCGAAAAGTGATGCCAGTTATATTTTATTTGATACGGGAGCGTTTTTGGCACATGGACCTACAGCTTATTCGGAGGTTTGGAAAGTAAGTGATAAGGAAATAGCCGGATGGGAGATGATGGAACGTACAGGACGTCGTCCTAAAGATACTCCTGTTTATTTTTATGCACAATTGAGCAAGCCAATGGATAAGGTTGTATCTTGGCGCGAAGGCCGGATAGAATCTAATAGCAATCCGGAAAGAATATCAGGTAAGAATGCGGGTATGGCAGTCCGATTTAAAACAGAAAAAGACGAAAAGGTGATGCTGAAAGTGGCGATTTCATATGTCAGTGTAGAACAGGCACGTAAGAATATGTTAACGGAACTGTCAGGCTGGGATTTTGAGCAAGTAAAGCAGTCTTCTTTTTCCGAATGGAATGATTGGCTTGGAAGGATAGAAGTGGAAGGCGGTAGCAGAGAACAGCAAATAAAACTCTATACGGATTTGTGGCATGCCTTATTGGGACGCCATGTAGTCAGTGATGCCGATGGACATTATATGGATATGACTTCCGACTTTCCGCGCATACGGCAAATTCCTTTGGGAGAAGATGGAAAACCTTTGTATAATCATCATAACTTTGATGCATGGTGGGGAAGTCATTGGTCACTGAACATACTCTGGTCTATGGCATATCCTGAAGTTATGGATAATTTCTGTAATACAATGATAGATATGTATCAAAACGGAGGTCTGATTCCCCGTGGACCATCAGGAGGAAATTATACGTATGTGATGATTGGTGATCCGGCTGTTTCTTTTTTTGCTTCGGCTTATAATAAAGGAATTCGTAATTATGATGCGGAACTGGCTTATGAAGGTTTGCGGAAAAATGCTTTTGTGGGAGGTATTCGCGACCATGCCGGTTATGAACATAGCAAGACAGCTTATTCCGGTGGCATGAAATATTATGAGGAATGGGGGTATGTGCCTGACGGACGGAAAGATGTTGAAGGGATGCATACTACCGGAGCTTCCATGACATTGGAATATGCCTATCAGGATTGGTGCTTGGCACAGATGGCGAAAACAATGGGGAAATTACAGGATTATGAGTTTTTTATGAAGCGGTCAAAGAATTATCGTAATCTTTGGAATCCGGAAAGTGGTTATATGCAACCTCGTGGAGAGGATGGCAACTGGTTACCTTATTTTGATCCGTTGGAATTGACAGAAAAAGGAGGATTTTGCGAGAGTAACTCTGCTATTTATTCACACTATGTTCCACATGATATGGCAGGATTGATAGAACTTTATGGAGGTGCCGACCAGTATGTTAAGAGATTGAATGCTAATTTCGAAAAGAGTGAGTCGTATGGGTTTTTCCGTTCTAATAAAACAAAGGAAGGCAATTGGACAGATTATGGTAATCAGCCGGGGACTGGAATGGCTCATTTGTTTAGTTATGCAGGAGCACCTTGGCTTACTCAGAAGTGGGTGCGTAAAGTAAAAGCTGCTTATTGTGATGTGACTCCCTATGGAGGCTATCGGGATGATGAGGATCAGGGACAGATGGGGGCTTTAGGTGTTCTGATGGCAATCGGACTGTTTGAGGTGGATGGTGGTTGTGCGGAAAAGCCTTTTTATGAGATTACTTCTCCGCTTTTTGATAAGGTTACTATTCATTTGGACAATCGTTATTATTCCGGAAAGACTTTCCAAATCATAACGAAAGGAAATTCAACTGATAATATGTACATTCAAAATGCTTCCCTTAATGGGAAAAAGTGGAATAAATGTTGGTTTTATCATGAAGACTTTATTAAGGGGGGGACTTTGGAGTTGAAATTAGGGGCAAAGCCTAACAAAAAATGGGGTGTAGAAGAACTTCCTCCTTCATTTATATCTTCAAAATAGAGATTAAAAGATTCTTGTTCAAAACATCGGTAAAGGATCTGTGAACATAAATTAGATGTGAACTGATTATTTACCGATGTTTTAATGAAATACTGTATTTATAGGAATCTGAATATTCCTGTCATTCCATGCTGAGTTAAAATGGTGGGAGGTTTAGGGCGTTATTTCGAACTGACCATGTAATCTGATGTCTGTAGAAGAAGCTCCGAGCATTACTTTGAAACTACCCAGTTCCACACGGAAATTCATATTTTTGTCCCATAATCCTAAATCTTGTGGTCGCAATCTGAAATGAACAGTTTGTTCTTCTCCAGCTTTCAGACTGATACGTTCAAAGCCGCGTAATACTTTGGTATAAGTGGTAACGCTGCTGATTTCATCCCGTAAATAAAGTTGTACTACTTCATCTCCTTTTATTTTTCCTGTATTTTTGATTTTACAACTTACATGGATATCTCCTTGTACTCCTTGGTGTGATGGTGATATATGTAAATCACTGTAAGTAAAAGTAGTATAACTTAAGCCATGCCCGAAAGGATATAACGCTCCGTAAACGGAAGTAGAGGAACTTTCGTCTGACCCTGGTTTAAAGGGAAAAGCAAAAGGAATTTGCCCTACAGATTTAGGAAAAGTAACTGCCAGTCTTCCCCCCGGATTATAATCGCCGAACAAGGCTTCGGCCACAGCTTGTCCGCAAAATTCTCCGGGAAACCAAGCATGTAAAATGGCAGGTACATGAGCTGCTGCGTAATTTATAGAAGAAGCGCGTCCGTCGAGCATTACTAGAATGATCGGTTTCCCGGTTGCACAAACAGCTTTTAAAAGTTCTTCCTGCCGTCCGGGAAGGTTAAGGCTGGTTCGTGAACGATCTTCCCTGACGGTCAGTTCATTCCCTCCTAATACCATGACTACCACTTCGGCTTGTTTAGCTGCACGAATGGCTTCTTCCATTAATTGGACTTCTTCCGCAGTTTTCGGAAAATCAAGGATTTCACTTTCTGGGAAATGAGGATCTATGATGTCACATCCTTTTTTATAGATCACTTCTGTATGAGGCAACAGTTCTTTTATACCTTGGTAAACGGTTTTAATAGGAGCATTGGCCGGACCGTATCTGCAAATCAATTGAGTCTGTTCGTTGGCGTTGGGACCGATAACAGCAATGGAACGGATAGATTTGGATAAAGGAAGCAGGTTAGTTTCATTTTTTAGTAATACCAGCGACTGACGGGCAGCTTCCAATGATACAGCTTGGTGTTCCTTACTATGGACTATTTGTTCTGCTTGTTTACCATTGCCACGATAGGGATTGTCAAATAAGCCTAGCCGGAATTTGATACGAAGTATCTCGGCTACCCGTTTGTCGAGAGTCTCCTGAGAGATTTTGCCATTATCAACAGCTTTACGAAGAGGCAAGATAAAATCGGCAGGCGGAGTGAAATGGGTACGGATATTCAGTCCGGCATTGACCGCCTGTGCTATTCCGTCTTCGTATGTATCTGCTACTTTATGCTTGTTGGAGATAAATTCCACAGCTTCACTATCCGATACTACGTATCCTTTAAATCCCCATTCTTGACGTAATATTTCGGTCAGAAAATGGTAGCTTCCCGTAATGGGTTCCCCGTCATAGTCATTATAAGAGCTCATTACTCCCAGCGCTCCGGCTTCTTGAAATGCCATCCGGAAAGGTTCTATATATAAGGTACGCATTTCTCGTGGGGCTACGTGTGGGTCGGTTCGTGTCTTTCCGTCACGTCCGCCTATCGGGATACTATAAACTGCAAAATGTTTCGGAGTAGCTACCAGATTATATTTTTGCAAACTGGTAATCATTTGTTTTCCTAATTCTCCTACTAAATAAGGATCTTCTCCGTATGTTTCTACACATCTTCCCCAGCGAGGGTCTTGGGCGATATCAAGAATGGGAGAATAGATGTTGGTATATCCTAATGCCACTGCTTCTTTAGCTTCCACTTCTCCGATACGGGCTATTAATTTTTTGTTCCAGGTGGCACCCTGTCCGCACTGGGCGGGGAAGTAGGTTGCCCGGTCATGACATAATCCGCGAATACCTTCATTGGTGAAATCTACCGGGATACCTAAACGTGTTTTTTCTACAAACCAGCGTTGAATGGTGTGTTTGGCATTCACATGTTTGGCGTATGGAAAAGAATATTCGGACTTGAAAGCCCCTAATCCGTTATGTTCTTCATCTATGTTTCCTATTCCGTCTTTCCATACTTCTGTTTTCCAATTGTCTTGAGGCAACGCATCTTTCAGTACGCGTCCTGAACCGTAAAGGGTGGCCATTTGACAGGTTTTTTCTTCTAGTGTCATTTGTGAAAGCAGGTCTTGTACTCTGTCTTCCAGCGGGGCTTTAGGATTTTCATATAGATCCATTTTCCCGTTCTTGTTGAAGTCTATCCATCCTTTGTGGTAAATTCCGTCCGGTATGCCCCCTGATATTGGGGTACAGAATAGGAAAGTGATTGCTACAGATAAAGTGTGTTTATTCATGCTATTTAAGTTTTGTATATGTATCTAATACGTACAAAGATAGGTTTTTACTCATTTCTTTGGAAGATAATTTTAGAATAAAGTTGAGTGTTTCTTGATTCTGATTCGTTTTTATAATAAACAATGAAGATAGCTATGAAACATGTATTTTTATTTGGAATATTCGGTTGGCTTTTATCATTTACGCTTGTTGCACAAACAGGAATTTGGCAATGGTCTGTACCCGTCCATAATTTTAGTACTCATCCCAAAAATCCTGAGTCAAGGGCTTACTTGTGGATTCCCGGGCAGTGTGAACAAGTAAAAGCAATCTTGGTTGCCCAACACAATATGGAGGAAATTTCTATCCTTGAAGATGAGGCTTTCCGACAACGTATGGCTGAGCTTGATGTTGCTCAAATATGGGTATGTCCTTCTTTCAATCATGGATTTGATTTTACGGATGGGGCATGGGAAACTTTGGATGGCCTTTTGGCAGATCTTGCTGAAGAATCTGGATATAAAGAGTTGTCTACAGCTCCTTTAATAGCCATAGGACATTCGGCTGCTGCTAGTTGGCCTTATTATCTTGCTGCCTATAAACCGGAACGTACATTGGCATGCATTTCTGTCAGTGGTCAGTGGCCATATCATCGTGATCGCTGGCTATGTCCGGATATTTGGGGAGAACGTAACATCAATAAAATTCCTTGTCTGGAAACCATGGGAGAATATGAATCAGCACATACATGGAGCAATGAAGGTTTGAAAGAACGTAAGGAGCATCCATTGCTGCCTTTAAGCATGTTGGCCTGTCCTGCTGAAGGACACTTTGCCTATACTCCGGAAAAAGCACAATATATAGCTCTCTATATCAAGAAGGCAATGCATTATGGACACGTAGATCCGACAAAGGAGGGATGGTTGATGGAGCGATGGAAAAAAAATGAAAAGCCTTCATGTATTCCGGCACCGGTAAATCAATTTAAAGGGGATCCTGCACAAGCATTTTGGTTTTTTGATCGTGAGATGATAGAGGCTACTTTGGCGTATCAATCCCGATATTACGATATGAAGCCACAATTGGTAAGTGTGTCTCAAAACGGAAAAACAGTATCCCAACAGAATACTCATTTACAAGTTCACCCGGCTTTTATACCACAGGAAGATGGTATCACATTTCAATTGACCCCTGTTTTTTTGGATACTGTTCCAGGAGAAAGTCCCCGACTTTCCAATTGGACTGATTTGCCTGTTGGGGCATCTATTGGTCATGCTGGAAAAGCTCCGGTCCTGCAGATGATTACCGGCCCAGTTGTTTTAGTTGATTCTGTGACATTTCGAATACAATGGAATCGGGGAACTTTATGGACGGACAAGAAATCGGATATTGTTTTTTCAATAACTCATCCGGGAGATGAAGAATATAAACCGGCTGTTCAGCAAGCTCAGATGATAATTCCGGTTAAAAATACGGAAGGACAGCAGCAATATATTAAGTTTGCAACGTTACCGGACATAAAGCGTGGTACTAAGTACGTTTCTTTATCTGCTGTTTCCAGTTGTGGCTTGCCGGTAGATTTTTATGTGGAATCGGGACCGGCTTATGTGGATGGTAATCGATTGATATTAACTGCTATTCCTCCTAAAACCACCTATCCGGTAAAAGTAACTGTAATAGCATGGCAATACGGAAAAAACTCTGATCCTAAGATAAAGACTGCAGAGCCGGTAAAGCAAACATTTTATATTCGGTAACTTTAAATTTGAATGGAAGAAGCGGATGATAAAATAATTCATTTGGATTGAGTGGAATAGCTTTATGATACGTATTTTTGTGAAAGAGAATGAATAGAATTATGAGAAAGATCGTTTTATGGATATGCTTGCTTGTAACAAGTGTATTATATGCACAGGAAACTTCCTTATCGGTGAAACTGTCACAAGGTCATCCCCGTTATCTGACGGATAGTAATGGCAAAGTTGAAACGCAGAAGTTGATAAAGGAAGAACCGTGGGCACAGGAAGTGTTTGAAAAGTTAAAGCAACGGACTGACCGGTATGCTGACCGAGGGCCTGAATGGCTTACTTCCCGTTTGCAAATGTATTGGAAAACTCATGCAACGGAGGTATATATTAAAGGAGAATATTATGATCATGCAGGAGGAGAGAAGGCGCCGGCTCCTACGGTGATGTATACCGGTGCACGCAGTCATGCAACTAACTATGTACGTCCCAAGCTGGAAGATTTGAAGCCTTATCAGGAAGATGCTCGGGGAATGTATCTGGCAAATGGGACGTTGGAAGGCAGACCGTACGAATGGGTGAATATCAGTAAAACCGGAAATATCATCCAAAGTATTAATGTAGAGATACTGGGTATCGCCCGTGATGCCGCTTTTCTTTGGTGGATGACCGGGGAGAAGAAATATGCTGATTTGGCAGCTTCGGTATTTGACACTTATATGACGGGGATTTATTACCGGAATGTTCCCAAGGATTTGAATCATGGACATCAGCAGACTTTGGTGGGTATGAGCAGTTTTGAAGTCATTCACGAGGATGCTGTGAATGCTTTGGTTCCATTGTATGATTTTTTATATGATTATTTGAAAACCGATAAGGCTGATAAGATGGACATCTATGCCGGAGCATTCAAGAAATGGGCGGATAATATCATTGATAATGGAGTGCCGCATAATAACTGGAATCTGATGCAGGCACGTTATATCATGAGCATCGGCATGATTTTGGAATCTGATGCTTCTTATCCGGATAAAAAGGGAGGCGAGTATTATATTGATTATGTGTTGAATCGTTCTTCCATCCGTCAATGGTCACTGAAACAGCTTGCTGATTATGGTTATGATGCTGAAACCGGTATTTGGGCTGAATGTCCGGGTTATAGTCAGGTAGTTGTCGGGGATTATACGGATATGGTCACTATCTTTGACCGTAATTTGGGTATGGACCTGACCGAGGAGATTCCTGTCATAAAAAAAGCGGTGGCCGCCGACCCGCAATATTTGTTTCCGGATTGTATGACAATGGGTTTTGGCGATACACATCCCGGTAAATTGAATCCTGCTATCTTTGCCCGTATGGTAGCTAATGCCCAGAAACATGGTAAAAAATATCAAGAAAGACAATTTACTGCTATGTTGAAGTTATTTGATCCCGATGCCTCCAAACCGGCGACTGAAAAGAAAAATGTGAGGGTGGCGGTAACTTCTTTTTTCAGTGACAAGCCTTTGGTAATTGATGATAAGATACCTGCCGGTGATATCAATGATTATGTAACTCCTACTTTTTATGCTCCCAATGCCAGTTGGTTGGTGCAACGCAATGGCATGGACAAACGTCATAGTTTGATGATTGCCCAAAATGCCAGTGAAGGGAATCACATGCATGCCAATGGCATCAGCATGGAACTTTATGGAAAAGGATATCGTCTGGCACCGGATGGAGGTATTGGCTTGACCCTTTATTCCGGTTTGGATTATTTGGAGTATTATAGTCAGTTCCCTGCACACAATACGGTTTGTGTAGATGGAATCTCTTCTTATCCGGTTATGAAAAGCAATCATGCTTTCAAATTATTGAACTGCTACCCCGAAGCAGGGATGAAAGTAGATTATCAGCCTGTGAGTTATAGTGAAGTCTTTTTCCGTGAACCTGAATCACAAGCTGATCAAAACCGTATGATGAGTATTGTGACTACAGGAGAAAAGAACGGATATTATGTCGATATTTTCCGTAGCAGGAAAGTGGAGGGAGGAGATAAAATGCATGATTATTTTTATCATAATATGGGACAAACCATGAACTTGACTGCTGCTGATGGGAGTAGCTTGTTTCTTCAACCAACGGAGGAACTGGCTTTTGCTGGGGCACATATATATGCCTATTCTTATTTGTTTGACAAGAAAAGTGCCGAGACCTCCAAAGATATTAAAACAATGTTTACTATACAGATGCCGGATGAGGATAATATCAGTATGAATATGTGGATGAAAGGTGCTCCTGAACGTAAAGTCTTCTCGGCTTTGAGCCCGATGACTGAAGGATTGAGCCGGATTCCGGATATGCCTTATGCTATCAAAGAGCAACCTACGTTGACTTTTGTAGCCCGCCAACAAGGTGAAGCTTGGAATCGTCCGTTTGTAGCTGTTTATGAACCTTCTTCGGTAAAGGAGCCGGGATGTATTTCCTCCGTTACTTTTCCAGAAGTGGAAAGTGGTGTGGCTGGAAGTCATGTCGGAATTTGTATTCAACAAAAAGAGGGGCGTGTGGACCGGATTATTTCTTCGGATGATGCAGGTCATTTGTGTAAAAGTGGAGAAATGACTGTACAAGCTGCTTATGCATTGTGGGGAAATAAACAAGGCGATGATTGTATTTTCTTTTTGGGAGGAGGTACACTATTGAAAACTCCACATGTTGAAATAAGTTCATTGACAGTAACAGATGTGATGTTGGTGTATAAAGAGGGCGTTTGGAAATATGCAGCTTCTGCACCTTGTAAAGTCAGGATGAATGGAAAAGAATATAATTTGTTGCCCGGACATGATTTACGCAAACTTTGATATAAACTTTCTTTTATAAAGTAATCTTTTTAAATCATCATCCTTTCTTTTTCATACAGCAAATAAGAAGTGGATGATGATTTTTTCTTTTTTTGATAGGGAAAATATATTCCCTTTTCACTATATTTGCATTATTTGATAAACACGAGGTTCCAAATATGCACAATGTAATGAAAAACATTTTAAGATTTATATTTATATTGTTTCTTATATTCTTGTCTTTACCCATTTTCTCTCGTTCCTACGCTTTTCGTGGCTTGTCTGTAACTGAGGGATTATCCTGTCTCTTATACACATCTCCGAGCCCACGAGACCCTAAGACATCTCGT
>ERZ1026929.857-NODE-857-length-12949-cov-5.248565_pt1 | contig 12949 bp, 10 predicted proteins | sample MGYA00519463_ERZ1026929 | MGnify/ENA primary metagenome ERZ1026929 (study PRJEB26926, sample SAMN06164829) | human gut metagenome | biome: ENVO:00009003; feature: ENVO:2100002; material: ENVO:00002003 | host: Homo sapiens | place: USA | collected 2012 ... | reverse complement strand
TTCCTATAGATACTACAAATATATTGTTTATCTGTGGTGGTGCATTTGACGGACTTGAAAAAATTATTGAATCAAGAATGGACAAGAGCTCAATCGGATTCAATGCAGAGATAAAAGAGAAGACAGATGCGGATGTAGGAGAGATGTTTCATAAAGTTCTCCCTCAGGATTTAATTAAGTTTGGTCTTATACCTGAGTTTGTAGGTCGTGTACCGGTTGTTGTTGCACTTGACTCGCTTGATGAGGAGGCACTTGTAAGAATTCTTCGTGAGCCAAAGAATGCTATTATCAGGCAGTATCAGGCATTGTTCTCGCTTGATGAAGTAGAACTTGAATTTACTGAAGATGCAGTGCGTGAAGTGGCAAAGAAGAGTTTTGAGAGAAAGACAGGAGCAAGAGGTTTACGTTCAATCTTAGAATCAGTCATGAATGAAGTAATGTATGAGATTCCATCAGATGAAACAATATCAAAATGTATAATAACTAAGGAAGCTGTAGAAGGAAACGCAAAGCCTCTGTTAGAATACAGAACAGATGCTGTTAAAAAAGCACAGTAATGAAATTAATTCAGGCGGGCTGTTCATGATGGACGGTCCGTTTTTTTAGATAGAGAGGAATATATGAGTAACAAATATGATAGACATTATCCAGCTATTCCATTAAGAAATGTCACTGTTTTTCCTGGGATGGTAATGCACTTTGACGTGAGCAGAAAGAAGTCTGTAAAAGCTGTAGAAGCAAGTATGGCAGCTGATGAACTTATATATCTTGTAACACAGAGAGATTCGCAGGTAAGCGAACCAGGGATAGCAGATTTATATACAGTAGGAACAATTGCTAAGATAAAACAGATAATAAAGATGCCAGGCAAAATTTTAAGGGTTCAGGTAGAGGGGCTTGAAAAGGCACTTGTAAATAGATTTGAAGAAGCGTCGGGAATGATGCTTGCTGATGTAAGTGTTATGCAAGGATTTGATAAGCCTGATAAAATGGTGTCGAGAGCTATAATTGTAGGTATGAGAGAACTATTGACACAGTATGCACATGTTAATCCGAAGTTTGCAAAGGATACAGTCAAGAGATGGCTTTCTTATAGTGATGCAGAAAAGCTGATGATGGAATTTGCTCAGGAATTTATGATGGATTTTGATAAAAGACAGCAGTTTCTTGAGGCAGAAGACTATGAGCAGATGTATACATTTGCTGCAACATTACTTGTAAATGAGATAAATGCTTATACTATTAAAGAAGAACTTGGCAATATTGTAAGAGAAAGAGTAGATAAGAACCAGAAGGATTACATATTAAGAGAAGAACTTGCAGCAATTAATGAAGAACTTGATGGAGGAACCATAACAGAGGCGGAAGAATATGAGGCGGACGTTGAAAAGCTTGATTCACCACAGTATGTAAAGGATAAGCTAAAAAGGGAGATTAAGAGACTGAAATCACTTGCTGGTAATAATGCTGAGGCCAATGTTGAGAGAACATATATAGAGACATGTCTTGAACTACCATGGAATGTGTCGACTGAAGATAACAAAGATATAGATAATGCTGCAAAAGTGCTTGATTCGGACCACTATGGAATGAAAGATATTAAGGAAAGAATTCTGGAATCACTTGCGGTAAGAAACATAACAGGAAGTGGAAAAGCACCTGTCATATGTCTTGCAGGACCTCCGGGAACAGGTAAGACATCTATAGCAAGATCAGTTGCAAAGGCACTTGGCAAGGAGTATGTCAGAATCTGTCTGGGTGGTGTAAGAGATGAGGCTGAGATAAGAGGACATAGAAAAACATATATTGGAGCTATGCCTGGAAGAATTATTGAGGGACTTAAGAATGCCGGAGTTAATAATCCTCTCATGCTTCTTGATGAGATAGATAAGATAAGCAGTGATTATAAGGGCGATACATCAGCAGCACTTCTTGAAGTGTTAGACAGCGAACAGAATGTTAATTTTGTCGACCACTATATAGAGATGCCGGTTGATTTGTCAAATGTGCTTTTTATTGCAACAGCTAATGATCTGTCTAATATAAGCCGTCCATTGCTTGACAGAATGGAAATTATTGAAGTTGGTTCATACACAGCTAATGAAAAGTTTCATATTGCTAAGGAACACCTTATTAAGAAACAGATTAAAGAGAATGGTCTGCTTGTATCTGATGTAAAGTTCACTGATAAAGTTATAAGAACAGTTATTAATTCGTATACAAGAGAAGCTGGTGTGAGAGGTCTTGAAAGGCAGATTGCAAAGATTGTAAGAAAAGCGGTTAGAGAATTATACAAAGCCGGAGTGTTCACATCTGATGGAACAAGAGATAAGACTGTAAAGAAAACAGTTAATATATCTGATAAGAATATTACAGATTATCTTGGAAAAGTTAAATACAGACCAGACAAAAAGAATGCAAAGGGTGAAGTTGGTATAGTAAGAGGGCTTGCATGGACACAGGCAGGTGGAGATACTCTTGAGATAGAGGTTATAACAATGCCGGGCAAAGGCGAGTTCAAGCTTACAGGTAACATGGGTGATGTAATGAAAGAATCAGCAAGCATAGCTGTTTCTTATATCAGATCAGTAACAGAAAAAGGCAGATATAAAGTGGATGCTGAATATTTCCAGAATCATGCATTCCATCTTCATATACCAGAGGGTGCAACTCCGAAAGACGGACCTTCTGCTGGCATTACAATGGCAACGGCAGTATTGTCTGCGGTTACTGGAATTCCTGTAAGAGCAGATGTTGCAATGACTGGAGAGCTTACATTAAGAGGTAAAGTACTTCCAATAGGAGGTCTTAAAGAAAAGCTTCTTGCAAGTAAGACAGCGGGCATAACAAATGTTTTTGTACCCCGGGATAACAGGTCTGATGTAGAGGAACTTGACACAGAGATAACTGAAGGGATGAATATAATATATGTTAATAATGCTATAGAAGTATTTGCACAGGCATTAATGCGTTAAATGAAAGGAGCAGCGGATTATGGTTATAAAAAAAGTTAATCTGGATATAGTAGTCGGAGTTACAAGTACACTTCCTGAGACTTCATTCCCTGAGGTTGCATTTGCAGGTAAGTCAAATGTTGGTAAATCATCGCTTATTAATGCATTAATGAACAGAAAATCATATGCAAGAACGTCATCACAGCCAGGTAAGACACAGACTATTAATTTCTACAATATTAATGACAGTATGTATCTTGTTGACCTTCCGGGTTATGGATATGCTAATGTAAGCCCTGCTGTTAAGGCAAAATGGGGTAAGATGATTGAGAAATATTTAAGAAAGAGCAGCCAGTTAAAGCAAGTGTTCTTGTTGATAGATATCCGTCATGACCCATCTGATAATGACAGAATGATGTATGACTGGATTGTAAATAACGGTTACAGACCTGTAATTGTTGCAACAAAGCTGGATAAGATTAAGAGAAGCCAGATAAGCAAACAGGTGAAAGCTGTAAGAACAGGACTTGGATTAAGGCAGGAAGATATTCTTATTCCTTTTTCATCACAGACTAAGCAGGGACTTAAAGAATTATGGCAGCTTATAGATTCATATGTACTGCCACAGGAAGAAGCGGCAGATAATGAGTAAATAAAAAGCTTTCTGACAGGCATATACACCTGTCGGAAAGCTTTTTTACATAAGTTTACGAACGATATAATCATATACTTCCTGACTGTTTTCACGCCATCTTGCACATATTATCTCTGCCTGTTCTTCAACTGGAACATTAAGGTTAAGTTCAATAAGAGTTGTGTCGCCTTCTTTTAGCTGACAATGTGCAATATAATTACCATTAGACAGCTTGTAGCAGTCAGTTACAGTTCCGGCTTCATTCTTTAATTCGTATTTGTTATCAAACAGATAGGTCTCTATATCATCACGTATGGCAGTTGATATCTTGGTGTAGAAAAATGCAATGGTTTCTTCACCTTCTTTAGTGAGAGTATAATGTGTGCTGCTCTGATGCGAGTAGCCTCTAATAAAGCCGTCCTCAACCAGAGAGTTGATGGTTTCCTGGAAAGTGAAATAATCCGTGTACTGCTTATCTAACATGAAAGATGAAAGCTGTGTGTTTGATAATGGAAAATTCACTTTGCTCAGCATATATAAAATCATTAATTTGTACAATGTGGTTGAGTCAGTGTTCATAAATCGTTTCCTTGATAAATCATATTTTCTTTGAGGTAATGAGAGAGTGTGTTGAGAACTCTCTTTTTGTCAGCTGTCCATAAAGGTGCAGCAAGAATATTCTTAGGTCCGTCACCGGTAAGTCTGTGTATTACCATGCTTTTTGGCAATACAGGAAGTATAGCTCCTATTGCGGCAAGGTATTCATCCATGGTAAGAGCTTTGAATAATCCTTTACAATAATCATTGTAAAGGTCAGTATCTTTTAAAATGTGCAATAAAGAAATCTTGATTCCCGATGCACCACTGTCTGATATATAGCGGGCAGTAGCAATATAATCGCTTATTGTCTCATGTGGAAGACCGATTATCATATGAACAACAGGTGCAATTCCTATGGAAAGAAGATTGCTTACGGCTTCATCATATACGGATAAAGGATATCCTCTGCGTATATAGTCGGCAGTCGAATTATTAATTGTCTGTAATCCTAATTCAATCCATACAGGCTTGATGCGATTGAGTTCATCAAGAAGCTTTAGGACGTCATCACCGAGACAATCCGGTCTTGTTGCGATAGACAAGATACGGATATCGTCTCTTAGTATTACAGGCATAAAAAGTTCGCGCAGATATCCGGTATCAGCATATGTGTTAGTAAATGATTGAAAATATGCAATATATTCACTGCCGGAATATTTATTAGATACCAAAGTCTTTGCTTTGTCAATATCTTTAACGGCAAAATCACCGGAACCATGACCACTGCAGAATATACAGCCTGTTGTACCTAACTTTCCGTCTCTGTTAGGACAGGTCATGTTTCCGGAAAGACTTAATTTATATAGTTTCTTACCATAAGTGTCTTTAAGATATTCGCTTACAGAATAATAATATGGAAGCATAATTACTTCTCAATATGGTCAATTACGGCTTTGCTTACAACATCAGCAACTCTTGGGTCAAATGCTTCAGGAAGGATATTAACATCACATACTTCGTCATCTGGAACAAGGTTTGCAATAGCAAGTGCAGCAGCAAGCTTCATATCTTCAGTTATCTGTCTTGCACGGCCTTCAAGAGCACCCTTGAAGATACCAGGGAATGCAATAACATTATTAACCTGGTTAGGGAAATCAGAACGTCCTGTACCAACAACTTTTGCACCAGCTGCCTTGGCAACATCAGGCATAATCTCTGGAACAGGGTTAGCCATTGCAAATATAATTGCATCTTTATTCATAGTCTTAACCATATCGGCTGTAACGATGTTAGGAGCAGAAACTCCGACAAATATATCTGCACCACGGAGTGCATCAGCTAAAGAACCAGTCTTGTTCTCAAGGTTAGTTACTTCCATCATTGACTGCTGCATCCAGTTAAGACCTTCTGAAGCCTTAGAAAGGATACCAGACTTATCACACATTGTTACATGCTTGAAACCATATGTAAGAAGAAGCTTTGTGATAGCAATTCCGGCAGAACCGGCACCGTTGACTACTACCTGACAGTCTTCTTTAGTCTTGCCTGTAACTTTAAGTCCATTAATAATACCTGCTAATACAACGATAGCTGTACCATGCTGGTCATCATGGAATACAGGTATGTCCAGAAGCTCTTTAAGTCTTGTCTCGATTTCAAAACATCTTGGAGCTGATATATCTTCAAGATTGATACCGCCAAATGCAGGTGCAATATTAACTACAGTTTTGATGATTTCTTCTGTGTCCTGTGTATCAAGGCAGACAGGCACAGCATTAACGTTACCAAATTCTTTGAAAAGAACAGCTTTTCCTTCCATAACAGGCATAGCGGCATGAGCACCGATATTACCGAGTCCAAGTACAGCACTTCCGTCAGATACAACAGCGATAGTGTTAGACTTGATAGTGTACTTATAAGCTGCTTCTTTGTCCTTGGCAATAACCTTGCAAGGTTCTGCTACACCAGGAGTATAAGCAAGAGCAAGATCTTCTCTTGTCTGAATCTTCATTTTAGGAGTTGTTTCAAATTTACCATTCCACTCTTCATGGAGCTGTAAGGCTTTCTCTGCATTAGTCATGATATCTAATCTTCCTTTCAATAATTAGTGCTTTTAACAGCATTATATATAATAACATATTGCTCTGACTAAAAAAAGCATTTTTAGTCTTTTCTTTTAGAATAATACGTTGTATAATCAGTTTATCTTTGATGCGATTTCTGCATCATTTCCCATTAAACTATGATTAATAACAGAGGTGGATTATATGAAGGCAAAGTTAGAAACATTGTCAGTCAGTGTATTACGCGAATTTGCGAAAGACAAGAATATAAAAAATATATCAACAATGAGAAAGAGTGAACTTATTGATGCAATTATTGCTGCAGCAGAAAGAGAAGAAAAGAAAGAGCCGGCAGAAGTTGAAGATGTTGTTTTTGAAGATGCCGGAGCAGAACATGATGTAGCAGGAATATCGGATGAGTCACACCATAAGAGTGAGCAGTATGTTAAAGAAGATAAGAAAGATAATTATCATGCACAGCCAAGACAAGAGCATGATGCTCCATTGGCAGATGGAATACTTGAGGTTTTATCGGACGGTTATGGATTTATAAGATGTGAGAACTTTCTTCCGGGAGAGAACGATGTATATGTTTCTCCATCACAGATAAGAAAGTTTAATCTAAAGACAGGTGATATTATTCAAGGACCAAAGAGAATGAAAACATCTGGTGAAAAATTTTCGGCTCTTATGTATCTTGAGACGGTCAATGGAAAAGATCCGTCAGTTGCACAGAGAAGACCTGCATTTGAAAGTCTTACACCAATTTTTCCTAATGAAAGAATTCATCTTGAAAAGAATTCAAGTACAGTGGCAATGAGAATGGTTGATCTTATATCACCAATAGGTAAAGGTCAGCGAGGAATGATTGTTTCACAGCCAAAGTCTGGTAAGACAACACTTCTTAAGCAGATTGCCAATGCTGTAACTAAGAATAACCCTGAGATGCAAATTATAATTCTTCTTATTGATGAAAGACCTGAGGAAGTAACTGATATCAAGGAATCAATCGTGGGTGATAATGTTGAGGTTATATATTCAACATTTGATGAACTTCCAGAGAGACATAAGAGAGTGTCAGAGATGGTTATTGAAAGAGCCAAGAGACTTGTTGAACAGAAGACAGATGTAATAATTCTTCTTGACAGTATAACAAGACTTGCAAGAGCATATAATCTTACGGTTCAGGCAAGTGGACGTACACTTTCAGGTGGTCTTGACCCTGCAGCACTTCATATGCCTAAGAGATTCTTTGGCGCAGCAAGAAATATGCGCGAGGGTGGAAGTCTTACGATTCTTGCAACTGCTCTTGTTGAGACAGGAAGCAAGATGGATGACGTTGTATTCGAGGAATTTAAGGGAACAGGTAACATGGAACTTGTTCTTGACAGAAAGCTATCAGAAAAGAGAGTGTTCCCTGCAATTGATATAGCAAAATCAAGTACAAGAAGAGAAGATCTTCTTCTTAATAGTGAAGAGCAGGAAGCTGTTGATATAATGAGAAAAGCTCTTAATGGATTAAAAACAGATGAGGCGGCAGAGAGAATACTGGATCTTTTTGTTAAGACTAAGAATAATCAGGAACTTGTAAGAACAGTAGTTAAGAACCATTATATTTAAAATATATTTTCTTTTTATAACTCTTTTGAAAAAATGCTTGCATAACATGTCGCATCGTGATACAATATGAAAGCTGTTTATGACAGATAAAGAGGTCATTGTGTCTAATGCGCATAGATCCCATCGGGACAGAAAGGGAATCTAAGGCGGAATTCACAATTGTAATACTTAATAATTTGTAAAGAGGTGAAATCATGAGAGAAGGAATCCATCCAGATTACTATCAGGCAAAGGTTGTTTGCAACTGCGGTAACGAGTTCGTAACAGGTTCAACTAAGGAAGAAATCCACGTAGAAATCTGTTCAAAGTGCCATCCATTCTACACAGGACAGCAGAAGGCATCATCTACTCGCGGACGTATTGATAAGTTCAACAAGAAGTACGGAGTATCAAACAATTAATTTTGAAATTAAGGTTGAGGTTTTTCGGGACCTCAACTTTTTTTGAATGTATACAAAACATTTAAGAAAGGTATGGTGTAATATGAAGCCATCAGGAATTGGGGGACAGGCTGTAATTGAGGGTATTATGATGCGTAATAAGAATAAATATTCTATTGCAGTCAGAAAACCTGATAATGAAATTGAAGTTGTTGTCAAAGAAAGCAGAGATTTAACAGAAAAGCATCAGTGGCTCAATTTCCCTATAATAAGAGGAATTGTCAGTTTTGTTGATTCACTTGTTACAGGTATATCAACAATTAATTATTCAGCATCTTTTTATGATGATCCGGCAGAACAGGAGAAGACTAAGATTGATGAGGTTGGCAAGAATATTCTTAAGGATAAATTTGAATCGGTTTTAATGGCAGTAACGGTTATTTTGTCAATATTCTTTGCAATTGGATTGTTTATGGTTCTTCCATATCTTGCAGCCAGACTGGTATCAAAATACATAATTTCCAAGACACTTCTTAATTTCATAGAAGGCGTTGTGAGATTATTAATATTTGTTATATACATTTTACTTATATCCATGATGAAAGATATTAAAAGGACTTTCATGTATCATGGTGCTGAACACAAATGTATCAACTGCATTGAGAATGGTGCAAGACTTACACCAGAGAATGTAAAGAACAGTTCAAGATATCATAAGAGATGTGGAACAAGCTTCTTATTCTTTGTAATGTTTATAAGTATTGTGTTTTTTATATTTATAAGAGTTGATAATACGGCACTGCAGATACTTATAAGAATTCTGCTTATTCCTGTAATTGCAGGAGTTTCTTATGAGGTAATAAGATGGGCAGGAAAGAATGATAATGCATTTGTAAGAGTTTTGAGTAAACCGGGAATGTGGTTTCAGAAGCTTACTACAAGAGAGCCGGATATGGATATGATTGAAGTTGCCATAAGGGCAGTTGAGGAAGTATTTGACTGGAGACAGTTTATTGCTGAATATTATTCAGAAGCCGATAATCCGGTTGAAGCACTTGTGGCATCTGAGGCAGAACTTGCAATATCAGGAAGTCTTATTCATGGGAATGAAGAGACAAGAACTATTGATATAGAGGAACAGAAGTCAGAAGATAATCAGGAAACAGAACTTACCCCTGAACAAAAGTATTTACAGATGGGCAGGGAGATGGAATTTGGTATGGACGATACAGACAGGGAGTCATTTGCTTTTGTATATGAAGCAAGTGATGAATCAGAAAGTACTGTATATGATAATTCAAATGATTATAATGCTGATGATAAAGCAGAGGAACTTACAGAGGAAGAGGTAGTTGCGGGCTTTGAGTTTGAAACTGGAAAAGAGCCGGAAGAAGAGCAGTATCCTGAGGATGTTCCTATGTTTAAACAGAAAAGGCTGGAAGACAGATAATTATGATGACAATTCGAGAAGCAGTAAAATGGGGGGCAAAGCGACTTAGAGATAATAACGTCGATAATGCAGACCATGATAGTTTTGAATTATTATCTGCCATTAATGGTATGACAAGAACTTTTTATCTTGTGAATGGTGACAGCATGTTGTCAGAAGAGAATTTTCTGCTGTATGAAGAATATATTGATAAAAGGGCTGCGCATGTTCCACTACAGCATATTCTGGGAAAAGCATATTTCTATGGATATGAATTCGAAGTGAATGAAGATGTGCTTATACCAAGACCTGATACAGAAGTGCTTGTTGGTGAGGTAATCAAGGTTACAAGAAATGGTGATAATATTCTTGATATGTGTACAGGCTCAGGCTGCATTGGGATTACTCTTGCTAAGAAGTTTCCAGAAAGCAGGGTGCTTGGAGTAGATGTTTCTGAAAAGGCACTTAAAGTTGCACAGAAGAATAAGCATAATCTCGAGGCTGATAATATTGATTTTATGCTTAGTGATTTATTTGGCGAATTGGGTAATGATATTACATTTAATACAATAGTATCCAATCCACCATATATACCAACTAAGGTTATAGAAACTCTGCAGGATGAAGTCCGTTTACATGATCCTCTGCTTGCACTTGACGGAACAGAGGACGGACTTATGTTTTATAGGAAAATCACTGAGAAAGCACGAGAATATCTTAAGACAGACGGATACCTGTGTTATGAGATAGGAGCCGAACAGGCAGCAGATGTTTCTGAAATAATGAAGCAGGCTGGTTTAAGAGATATAACGGTTGTAAAAGACCTTGCTGGCCTTGACCGTGTTGTTATGGGCAGAAAGTAATTATATAGTTAGAGAGAGAAAGGAAAAGTGACACGTATGTTTGACAGACTTGAAGATACAGTCAACAGATATGAAGATATAACGGCTGAACTTGGTAATCCTGATGTGGTTAATGATCAGGAAAAGTTCAGAAAGCTTATGAAAGAACAGAGCAGTCTTGCACCACTTATAGAAACTTATACTGAGTATAAGAACTGTAAGAAGAATATTGAGGACAGTCTTGCTATTCTTGATGAAGAGACAGATGAAGAACTTAAAGAGATGGCGAAGGAAGAACTTAATGAATCTAAGGCAAGAGTAGAAGAATTAGAGCATGAATTAAAGATTCTTCTTTTACCTAAAGACCCTAATGATGATAAGGATATTGTTGTTGAAATCAGAGCGGGTGCAGGTGGAGAAGAGGCGGCACTTTTTGCAGCAGAGCTTTTCAGAATGTATGTACACTATGCACAGGCAAGAGGCTGGAAGGTTGAAGTATTAAGTGGCGATGAAACCGGTATTGGTGGAATGAAGGAAGTAGAATTCATGGTTAAGGGACAGGGAGCTTACTCTATTATGAAGTATGAATCTGGTGTACACAGAGTACAGAGAATCCCGGTAACTGAATCTAACGGACGAATACAGACTTCTACTGCTTCTGTAGCTGTTATGCCAGAGGCAGAAGAGGTTGATATCCACATTGATGAGAAGGACATCCGTATTGATGTTATGCGAGCGTCAGGTAATGGTGGACAGTGTGTCAATACAACTGATTCTGCTGTACGACTTACTCATTATCCAACAGGAATAGTTATTTATTCACAGACAGAGAAGTCACAGATACAGAATAAGGAGAAAGCATTTGCGCTTTTAAGAGCCAAGTTATATGACATTGAGACTCAGAAAGCACATGAAGCAGAGGCAGATGCAAGAAGAAGCCAGATTGGTACAGGTGACAGAGCTGAGAAGATAAGAACTTATAATTTCCCACAGGGAAGAGTAACAGACCACAGAATTGGTCTTACATTATATAAGCTTGACAAGATTATGGATGGAGACATCCAGGATATTATTGATGCATGTATCGCTGCCGACCAGGCTGCCAAGCTTGCTAAGATGGGCGAGGATTAATTGGTATTATGAAAAAGGATAGGAATTCTAATCCGGTTGCGCTGGTACCTATACTTGTTTTTCTTGTGTTGTATCTTGGAACCGGAATTATATTTGAATATGTCATGAAGATTCCAATGGGATTTTATAATGTACCAATTATTGTTGCATTTATGGCTGCAATATTAGTAGCGTGCATGCAGAATTCACAGCTTAAGTTTGATGAAAAGCTTGATGTAATGGCAAAAGGGTTGGCTGACAGGAACATTGTTACAATGCTTCTGATATTCATTACAGCCGGAATATTTGTCGGAGTTGTAGGAAGAAGCAGTGCAGAGAGTGTAGCTTATTTTATGTTAAGCATTATTCCTGCAAAGTTTGCAGTAGCGGTACTTTTTATTGTTGCCTGCTTTGTATCTACTGCAATGGGTACATCTGTTGGAACAATAACACTTATTACACCAATAGCGGTTGCGGTATCAGAAGCATCAGGATTTAGTATGGCATTATGTGTTGCATCTGTCATGGGTGGTGCAATGTTTGGAGACAATCTTTCTTTTATATCAGATACTACTATTGCAGCTTGTAATGGTCAGGGCTGTGCCATGAAAGACAAGTTCAGGGAGAATTTCTGGATAGCACTTCCGGCAGCAATTGTGACCCTTGTTATAATTCTTGTGCTTTCTTTTAGTACAGATATTCATGGTGAGATTGCACATTCATATAATCTTTTTCAGATTATTCCATATGTGCTTGTACTTGCGGGTGGAATTATTGGTGTAAATGTTTTTGTTGTACTTATAACAGGTATTATTTCGGGAATAGTTATTATGCTTGTTATGGGAGAGGTTACATTGGAGACTCTGCTTCTTAATATGGGAAGTGGTGCGTCAGGAATGTTTGAGACATGTATGGTTGCAGTTCTTGTATCTGTAATGTGTTCACTTATTAAAGAATATGGTGGATTTGATGCTTTACTTAATGGAATAAGAAGATTATTTAAAGGGAAAAAAGGCGGACAGCTTGGAATGGGACTTTTAGTTGGAACAATGGATATTGCTACAGCTAATAATACAGTTGCTATTGTAATGGCTAACCCTATTGCAAAAGAGATGGCTGATGATTATGATATTACTCCAAGAAAAGCGGCTTCGCTTCTTGATACATTTTCATGTATATTTCAAGGAATAATACCATATGGTGCTCAGATGCTGGTTGCCATATCAGCGGTTTCAGAGCTTGGATATAGCATTACAGCATTTCAGATTCTACCAAAGCTGTTTTATCCAATGTTTTTGTTTGTAAGTTCACTTATATGGATATATGTTATTCCCTGTCTCTTATACACATCTGACGCTGCCGACGACTTAATAGGTG
>ERZ1026929.841-NODE-841-length-13153-cov-20.951748_pt1 | contig 13153 bp, 14 predicted proteins | sample MGYA00519463_ERZ1026929 | MGnify/ENA primary metagenome ERZ1026929 (study PRJEB26926, sample SAMN06164829) | human gut metagenome | biome: ENVO:00009003; feature: ENVO:2100002; material: ENVO:00002003 | host: Homo sapiens | place: USA | collected 2012 ... | reverse complement strand
AACACATTAGCAATCAATTCGTTAGGAAAAAATTAACATTTCCCGACAGTCCCTAAATAATCGAAACTGTCCCTACAATCCCATCTTGACGTGAATACTGAAAAGTTATATCTTCGTACACAAAACGCAAAGATGAGAAAGAAACAGGGACCAAGTTAGGTTGAAAGACGCGGCCTGAAACTGGCATTCGCCAATATAGTGTTGTCAGATGCGAATTCAAACAGTGTCAGCAGGAGTTGCTGCATCGAATTGTTGTCTGCCATCGTATTGCGGATGTCGTTACTGTTCTTTGCTGAACCGAATGAGACCATGTCTGAAATGGCACATTTGAAAACGCTCCAGAAAGTAACATTTAATGTTGTGATATAGTCATGTAACGGAAGACAGCCAAAAAATTCGGTCAAACGATTGAAAATAGATTTGAAACTGCTGAAAATTATTGTTAGATTTGAAGAGTGTTATTGACCCAGTGCGAAGATGAAACACTTGACGATAAAGAACGTAGGCCAGATTAGAGATGCAAAGTATCTTTCGGCTCCACTGGATCAGATATATGAACAATATGAACGGTTATGAGAATCTTTTCAGATGCCATTTCTAGGCGAGCTTTCTACCAATTGCTTGCATTTCAGGTCAATGGTAAGGTCATTGACCGCAATCTGTTTTCTTCCCTTTCGGATAAGGATTGGCGAGGAGTGATTGCGTTTGCCCATAAACAGGGGCTGGCCGGATTATGTCTCGATTCTTTGGGGCGTTTACCGGAAGATTACCGTCCTCCTAAGGAGCTGCTGCTGAATCTTATTGGCATCACTACTCAACTGGAGCATCTCTACAACCTGCATTTGAGAGAAATCCGGTCATTGGCGGATTTCTACAATAAGCATGGCATTAAGCCGGTATTGATGAAGGGATATGGATTATCTCTAAACTATCCACGACCGAACCATCGTCCTTCAGGAGACATTGACCTTTTTCTCTCAGATGGAGAACGGGGCGATGAATTGATAAAAGGATTGGGCATTGAGGTAAAGCAAAACGAGGAGAAACACAGCACATTCGTTTATCACGGTATCCATGTAGAGAATCATGCTACGGTTATCTGTGAACTGGAACATGACTCGCTGTCTGACATAGAAAAGTTTCTGGAACAAGAGCTTAAAGAACATTCCACGTATGACGACACCTCCGGATGCTATCTTCCATCTGATATTTTCAATGTGGTCTTTCTTCCGTTACATCTTGGCGGTCATTTTGTATTCGGAGGTGCAAATCTGAGACAGATTTTGGACTACGGCATGATGGTAAAGAATTCTGCCGAAGACAGCATCGACTGGAATAAGGTCAGAGAGATTGCAGTTAAAGGCGGATTCTTCAGATTTCTCTGCAGTCTCAATGGAATATGCATTGATTACCTTGGTTTTCCATCAGACTGCTTCCCGGACTGGAGCCGAGATGCTGAACTGGAGAAAAGGGTGCTTGAAGATATCATCGATGCCAAATATGTCAATGAGAGTTCTTTAGCTAAAAAAATCCGACGTTATTTTGCGAACAGATGGAAATATAATCTGGTCTATGGAAAAGAAAGTCATTTTTTAGGCTCATTCAAGAGAATGCGGTCATGGCTGATTTGGAAATGGGGCATTGGCCGAAAAAATGTATGGAAAAAATAACATTCAATAATGAAACGAATATTTGATATTGTAGCAAGCGGTCTTGGTTTATTGGTCTTGAGTCCATTGTTTTTGGTCATTGCGATATGGATAAAATTGGACTCTCCTGGACCAGTTTTTTATAGGCAGGTGCGTGTAGGACGGCACAATAAGGATTTCCGCATTTTCAAGTTCCGGTCAATGAGGGTCGGGGCTGACAAGGGAAGCCTTGTAACTATCGGTGGACATGATCCGCGAGTTACGCGCAGCGGCTACTTCATACGCAAGTTCAAGATCGATGAACTGCCTCAGCTAATCAATGTTTTCATCGGCGACATGAGTCTGGTGGGTCCGCGACCGGAAGTAAGGCATTATGTCGATTATTGGACACCGGAACAAATGCATGTGCTTGATGTCCGACCAGGCATCACTGACCCTGCATCCATTAAATTCCGCAATGAAAATGAGTTGATGGAGAAGGCAGAGAATCCTGAAGATTACTATATCAATGTGATTATGCAGGAGAAAATCAAATTATATCTGGATTATGTACAAAACGCATCATTCTGGTATGATATCAAATTGATCTTCAAAACATTTTGGGTAATCATTAAAGAGCGCTAAATTTAAGACTTTTAAAATAACAATACAATGAGTACAGATTTGAAAAGAAGAAATGTACCTTTCAGCCCGCCTGATATGACGGAGGCCGAGGCCAATGAAGTTCGTGATGCTATTCTTAGCGGCTGGATTACTACCGGCCCGCGGACTAAGAAACTTGAGAAAGAGATTTCAGAATATGTCCATACCGAGAAGACGGTCTGCTTGAATTCTGCAACTGCTTCTATGGAGATGGCTCTTCATATACTTGGTGTCGGTCCCGGTGACGAGGTAATTGTTCCGGCATATACTTATACTGCGTCGGCATCTGTCGTCGCTCATGTCGGTGCTACCATTGTCCTGGTGGATTCTCAAAAGGACAATGTCGATATGGATTACGATAAACTGGCAAATGCCATCACTGAGCGTACCAAAGTCATTGTACCTGTGGATATTGCTGGTATCTGCGCTGATGTGGATAAGGTTCGCGAGATAGTGAACCGTCCTGAAATTCTGGCAAAATTCCATCCTGAGAATGATATTCAGAAGCTCCTTGGCCGTATTGCCATTTCCAATGACTGCGCGCATTCATTCGGCGCTTCGCGTCATGGCAAGATGGCTGGCGAGATTGCTGATTTTTCTTCGTTCTCTTTCCATGCGGTGAAGAATTTCACTACTGCCGAAGGCGGCGCATTGACATGGAATCTGCCATTCGGAAACGAGAAGGTGGAGCGCCAGCAGGTGTATTGCGGAAGCCCTGTGCCTTTCATTGAGGGTGAGTCCTGGAACGAGTTTATCTACCGTCTCTCCCAGCTGTTCTCGCTTCATGGCCAGAACAAGGATGCGCTCGCGAAAACGAAGCTAGGTGCATGGGAGTACGATATCATTGGCCCATGGTACAAATGCAACATGACCGACATCATGGCGGCTCTTGGTCTAGTCCAGTTCGAGCGTTATCCGTCAATGCTGGAGAAGCGTCACGAGATGGTTTCATTGTACAATGCCGGCATCGATTCTCTGAACGCTGGCCTTGATGCAGCCCATCAGGTCAAGTATCTGAATCACAGGGCTCCAGATCATTGTTCTTCGCACCATCTTTACCTGGTCCGTCTTCAGGGCCGCACCCGCGAAGAGGCCAACAAAGTTATCGAGCAGATGGCCGAGCGCGGCATCGCAACCAATGTCCACTACAAGCCTCTCCCGATGATGACCGCCTACAAGGCTCACGGCTTCGACATCGCCGATTTCCCGAACGCCTATCACCTGTTCGAAAATGAAATCACGCTTCCTCTGAACACCAAAATGTCAATGGAGGACGCCGAGTACGTGATAGAGAATTTCGCGGAGATTGTGAAGGGGTTGTAGCTGATAGATGAACTAGTCGCTCGAATTTTGGAGTAATCTGTGGGATTATACAGGATTCGGGCGAGTTTTGGTATTTAGGAGCAAGGTGGGACGATTAGGTGCATTTTCATTGACAAGTATCTTGGAGATGGTGGCCGGTCTGCAGTGGCATTGATCTTAATCATCGGCTTGGAAGTATGGTGGTGCGTGTTGTTTGCGGGGCTTTTTGTTTGGGCGGTGTAAGCTGGGTGAGGGAGTTGTATTATTGAGGTTTTTGTGGTGGAGGTTTAGGGCCTTTTTTCTTAAAACGTTTCATTGGGCAATCTGGGTGTGTGGTGGTTTCGGAAGGTGTCGGATGTGTTCGGGACAGTGCTACGGTGTCAAAAGGGTCAAGGCCAGGACGAAGCTGACGGAAATCCTGTACTTCTTGTTCGGCAGCGACATGGTGGCGTGCAGTTGGCGGATAGGATAGAACGAAGGGCGCGTTTGGCGTCTGCCTGACACTGACACTTAAGCCAATGTGAATCTCTTGCGGGGGAACTGTATCCTCGTCATGAAAAACAGACAAATAATCTGGCCGAAAGGACTGGAAGCAGATATAAAATTGAAATTTTGATGAGTCGGACGCAGAAATTGAAGGGATTGGTCGTTCCTTCGCTCGGATTGAAAACATTAAAGGACAATCCCTAAATATGTCGCAAGTTGTGACTTCGAAGGAAATGCGCATCGTTCGTTTCTGACGATTGCCTATGATATGCGAAAATTAAAAATGGAGAATGGTTCAAAATTTGTATATTTGCATGAAAACACATATTAAAATGAAAAAGTCATTTTATAGAACAGACTATCTTTTCTCTAGGGCCTCATTCCTTTCAGGTGTGGGTAGTATATTGAGTATCTTCTCGCCATACTATGTTTTCAATAGTTCCAACTCTGAAATGCAAGCTGATAAGACTGCCATTGAATCCGACTTCGGTGTAATTGGTCAGGACATTTATTCTGTTTTAAGTTCTTATAAATTCTAGCGTTATGAGTGATACAGTTCAGAAAGGAGCGACGCTGGCAGAAGAATTAAGGGACGTGGAAAATCCTGATAAAGTGATTCTCAGTGCAGTTCCGGAAAACAAAAAGAAAGAGGTCAAAGAAGCCTTGATGGTGATTCGTGGTGAGATGTATTCCGGCCCAATCCCACCTCCGGAGGCGCTTGCCCGTTACGAAGAAATCCAACCTGGGGCTGCAGACAGAATTATAAAAATGGCGGAGAAACAGCAAGAACATAGAATGTCTCTTGAGACAAAAGCCATTGGTGGACAGATTGACCAAAGCAAACGCGGCCAGATATTTGGTTTTATTGCAATACTTTTGTGTATTAGTGTCGCAGTATTTTTTGCGGTAGCATTTGATATGACTACATTCGCAGAAATCTTTCTTACTGTAACTATGGTCATTTTAGTTACTCTGTTTATTACAGGTAAAAATGTTATGAGAAAAGATCTTAAAGAGAAGTCAAAGGATCAGGAGAAATAATCAATTGTTATGATAATTAGAGAGTCGGAGGAAATGAAGATCGTAGGCTGGGTGTTAAATGTTTAGATATTTTGAATAGGGCTTTATTAGAGGTGAGCAATAAGGATATCTCAAACGAAATTCCTCTTGTGAAATGGATTGCTGAGCGAGTAAGTAATAATGAACTGCTCAAGTTGGTGATTCAACTGAAGTTGTAGTGCACATCGGTTGTTGTATGCATAATTATATTATGATTTTAACTCTTTGAACATGTGTCTATTACGTAGAAAAGGAAAGATAGCGGAAATAATTCATGAAGTAGAAGCCGCAATTGAAGAAGTTTTTGAATACATTCGCACGAATGACTATAATTCGTTTGTGCTGCTGATTGGTAGGGGAGAAGTGTTTCCTGGTCTTAAGAATACTGAGGGGTCTGATTGTGTAATGGATTATCAGATGGATAGATATCATGATGAAACTCGGGAACGGTTTTATTTGAATTATCTTAACAGGAATTATCGTCGAGATGGATTTGATTATTCTGGTAAAAGCGGAATAGATGACCTTTCCATTGAGATGATGATATATACACATTTGTGGGAGTCCTATTACTTTTTGAAATCACTTAAGCGGATAGCGTCAATCGTCAATGGAGACAACTACTTGTGGGAGGTGGTTATCCCAGATGGTGGTAAGTGCAGTTTTGTGAAAGGTGTTATAACAGCACTTCAGGAAAAGAAATTAAAACTGGGGGATATAATCGAAAAAGGATACAACTCGGATATCCGTAATTCATTTGCTCATGCGCTTTATAATGTGGATGTGTTTGTCAAAACAATTACTCTTCGTCCAAGGAGAGGTGAGTGTACTATCCCATTTTCTGATTTCCAGCAAAAGTTCTTGTATTCTGTAATTTTGATGAATAAGTTGCAGAATATGATGGAGAATCTTCACGATGAAGTTGGGAAATGTAATGCACTAGTAACGAAACCCTTTTTGACACCAGATGGGCTGGAAGTGCAAGTGTATGCTTGTATGGAAGAAAGAGGTGGTAAATTATATCCGGAAATAAGATTGGTAAAAACCCCACGAAGTAGATAAGTATGTTAGTGGTCAATTTTTGGACCCGGAAAAAAGCGTCATAACTTAGGCGAAAAAAGCAAAGGTTATGTACAGTAGTGAAGACTTGGAGAGGTTCTACCTCGATTATCAAAGCGAATGGGTCCCGCGAGGGATGACGCTACAGGCGTATTGCAGCAGGAACAACGTTCCATATAAGGTGATGGAAAACTATTCACGCAATATCCAAAAGAAGATTGTAGAGGTAAAAGTGTTAGGTCGTCCTACGGAAGATCCTCAGCAAAGTGTTTCTTCATCTCCGTCATCTGTCCAGCCCCAAAGCGAACAGTCGTTCAAACGGGAGTCAAAGCGTAGTATATCGGTGGCAATCCGATTTGGAGATGGGACAGAGGTGAGTCGAAAGGGGTTGGATTATGTAGGCTTGAAATTGCTGATAGAAAAGCTGGAGGTTCTATGCTGAGTATAACAGGAATGAACAAGTTCTATTATATAAAGAACTTCACCGACATGCGCTGCAAGTATAACAGGATACTGGCGGTGATACGTCACCAGTTGGGGCGCGAGCCTGAGCAAGGCGATGTGTTCATAGTGATGTCGAAAAACAGACGTCTGATACGCCTGTTCGCATATGACAAGATATCTTGCCAGTTGTTTGAAAAGAGGTTTGTTCCGGAATGCGAGTTCATGAAAGTGGAATACGATGGAGAGCAGCCTGTGTATAGAATGGATTGGAAAGACTTGGTTACGCTTCTGGAGAGTCCGGTACGCAAGAAATTGCGCCTAAGGTAAAAAATGTCAAGTTGTTGATTCGTCCTTATTCTTTAATCTCTGGGGGCTGCGACGTGGGCTCTGTGATGCGGTGTAATAGGGTCGCAAACAGGATATCGAAAAGAGGATATGGTTGCAAACCAAAAGAGGCTTAGTCTTATGTAAAGCCTTGAAAATAGCATCTAAAGCATTGTTAATCAATATGTTAAATTTTGCAGATCGCAAGAAAAACACTATCTTTGAAGTAAATAAAGCTATCAAAGGTAATGTTGCTCGCAGAGGAAATAAGAGGATTGGTGAAGACGGTTCTGTCGCAAGACGATCTGTTGCTGTTCGAGCGTACCTTGGAGTCTGTGCCGGAAGTCTATAATTATAGTGGGGTTATGACGGACGAACAACTGAACCATCTGATAGCGTTCCTGTCAAGGAGCAAGGAGAATATCTTCTTTGAATTGAAGCATGAGAAGGAAGAACATGCTAAAATTGTTGCGGAGAAGGATCGTTGCTTAGCGGAAAAAGACGAGGCCTTGAGGAAAAATGACGAGGCTATGAAGGATATGGGGGCGGAACTTACAAAGAAAGACCGCATCATTCGCAGTAAGGATAAGCGTATAAGTGACTTGGAGGAACGATTGGCGGAGGCGAATGAGATCCGCTACGGTCGCAGGAGGAAGAAGTCGAAGCCTTCCGAGAAAGACGATGAGGCAGGCGATAGCGGTAAGGGAAGCACTGATGGTAATGATAACCCCGGAGGCGCAGACCGTCAGCGGGGAGAGGATGAGTGTGATGGAAAAACCCCTCAGGATCCTGTAACCGAAGACAAGTCAGGCGACGGAAAGAACAGCGCGTCCACCGAATGTAAGGTCAATCCGGAAAAACAGACCGGAGTCCTACCGAACGATGCGACTGAACGGTGGGATGAACCTGAAGGAAATAATGGAACGTCTGAATAAGACGGAACATAAGTTTGACAGGAGTCAGTTGCCTGCGGGAGCGATAATCAAAGATAGTCATCTAAAGACGTTCTACACGTTGAAGACGTTTATGCTGAAGGAGACAGTGGAGCAGTTGCGCGTGCAGTTGCCAGGTGAGAAGAAGGCACGCTGGATGTATATACCGATGCCTGGAGAGGAGAACAGACGGCCGATAAAAGGCACGAAGGCATCACCGGAACTGTTGCAGGCATTGGCGTATGAATGTTATGTAAAGCGCGTGACCAGCGGAAATCTGCTTGTGTATCTGAAGGATATGGGGCTTCAGGTAAGCAAGAATACGCTGAAGAATTGGTTGAAGAAGGGCAAGCGCTATCTGGATAATCTGATAGCGGTGTTGAAGGACAAGGCGCTGGAAAAAGACAGCATCCTGAACTGTGATGAGACATGGTGCAAGGTCCGCAGGTACAACAAATACCTGAAGAAATACATGTGGGTGCTGGTAAACAAAACGGAGAAGATAGTGATCTTCTTCTATGATGAGGGCTCCCGAGGGAGGAAGGTGTTGACGGACTTCTTGGGAGAAGCTGAAGTGAAGGCGATAATGACAGACGGCTACAATGCGTATAACTTTCTAGACGGAACGCTGAGCGTGGATCACCTGCTCTGCATGGCTCATGCGTTTGTGAAGTTCAAGAAAGCGTATAATCTTGGAAAGGACACATCGGCACAGAAGTTCATAAAACCGATACAGCGCCTGTACGACTTGGAAAGTATCTATAAGGAAAAAGGTTATACGATACAGCAGATATATGAAGCTCGCCAGTCTGAAGAGACATCGCGGATAGAACAGGAACTGCGGAGTCTGTTGAAGGAAGAACTGTCAAAGGAGAATCCGAAACGAAGTTATTACATGGACCAGGCTTTGAACTACTTCGACCACTTCAAGGAAGGCTTGTTCATGTACCGCAGGGATGGAAGATATCCGATAGCCAACAATCTGGCCGAACGTCAGGTCCGCCCATTTACGGCGTTGCGAAAAGCAATACAACACTACGGAAGTGACGCGGGTGCTGAAATGGCAGCGGTATATCTGAGCGTAGTGAGTACAGTGAAGCTTGCCGGTCAATCGGTATGGCGGTTCCTCGGGGACTTCTTTGAGGATATAGTGACAGGAGGGAAGAAGCATCTTAAGCTTCTAAGCCTGTCGACTACATAAAAAAAATCTAACAAAAAATACGGAAAATGGTTAAAAATTGGCCTAGCGACGGGTCAAGCATATGCTATGTGCTTGATTTGTAGGCTAGTCCAAAAATTGACCACTAACGATAAGTATGGTACGCTTGATTGTGATTTTAGATGTTTTGTGGGGAATTGATTTTGAGAATCCTAAAGTAAATTAATAATATGGCAGCATTAGTGTCCGGTAAAAAATCATAAAAACTCTTTGAAAATATTGAAAGTTAGGTGGTTATAGAGATTTTTCGAGTCAACAGATTTGAATTTATCTTTGCCAGACTTCTTCGCAAGCAAGACAATCGGCGTGGACTTTGATCCACTGCAGGCAATGAACAACCACGGCATGCGTGACGAGCAAGAGAAGTGCTTTGCGCTACAAAAAGGCCCTCTTGGGTACGACCATCTCAGGACATGGTCCGAGGGAGGCAAGAGAGGAATGATGTTCATCTACTTTGTTAGTCTCATCTTGGCATCGTACGTGCGTTCCGTATGGCAAAGTGATGAAGTACTCCGCAAGAAGGTCACATATCGACAGAATCAGTCCTTGCCGAGATGCGCACGATCTGATGCGTGGAGCACACCGGGAAGATGAAGTTCATTACGCCATTTGTCGGCTCTCAGGTTGACATATGCAAAACTTTTGGCTTCAGCATCCCCGACAACTGCGCTCCAGTCTACGTCTCCAAAGCCAAGAGCTTGACCAGAAGGAGAGGCCGTCCCGCCAAGGCCAAAATCGAGAATCTGGAATTATAGGTATATAAAATTGAAAAACTCAGATTCAATTAGTATCTACGATATCCAAATTTTCATTAATAACATCATCAATTTTATTGAGCAGGGCATTTAAGTTGTTCTCGCTACTCTCTACATAGTCTTTAAGATTTGTTAAAACAGATCTGTAGATAGCATCGTTCAAAAGTGGGGCAAATGCCTTCTCAAGATTGCTCGGACTCTTTTCACACAGATGGTTGTATAAGCTATCCCATGTCCTATTCAATTTGTCAGCAATCATATCAACAGAACTTAGATTATCCTCCTCTATGTCGTTATAGTGCTTGTTGGTAAACAATTCGAAGTTCAATCTCTGCCGCTTACGTCTCTCTGCCGCTGTAATTCCAGGCAAGTTGGTTAACTTAATGTTGATATCGGCAAAGTATTTAGCGTTGTCTTTTCCACCATCACGGTCGACAAGCAGAAGAAGATCTTCGGAAAGCGTTTGTGGTTCAAACTTCATCTCAAGCAAATCGACAGAATTAACAAAGTTTACTGGAGTGAATAATTGCCAGAAATATGGAGAGGAGCGACAATAAAGTTCCGCATATTTCTTTCGATAAAGGTCAAAAGAATGGTCTCGACTTATAAAGAACAATTTGGGCTTACATTCCCGGTTAAAAAGGTACTGGCCCATTTTGATATCATGTTCTAATGTTGAATAAGCTTTTTCATTGTTTTTAAGGACCTCATTGAATGCTGTTCTCGATTTTTTTGTGTCCTCATAATCATACAAAGGGAGATTGAATAATTCAATATTAGCCTCATTCAATATACATTCGATTTGGCCTGCCAAAGAGTAATCCAAGAAGTTTCTGTAATCATCTTCTGCATCCTGATCTTCTAGATTAAACAATGCATAAAGATAATCTTTGAAAGTTGTAATATCATCTGGGAGTTTGTCTGACTCTTTAAGGTCCGCAAAATGATTATAAAAGACATTAGTTGTATGTAATTTAAATTTGCGATTATCCGCATCAGCAATCTCTATAAGTTTAAGTGCCTGTGCTAGATGCCCTTTTACCTCTGTGATATAAGTGTTTGCAAACTTCAATGAAAGACCATTTTTATTATTCCTTGCAATCGAAATCAAATCACGTGCGATCTTATAATTGTATAATCGTCCCGGCTCGAAATCATCATAGGCGACACAAAGTATTAGTAAGATGACTTGCGTATCTAGGAAAATGTCACGCTGATGTGTCGGAAAATTACCATTATACCCGGTAGTTGATGCTAGTGAAGAAATAAATGAACCAGCACATAACCGGTAAACTATGTCATTTGAATCGCATACAGTAATTATGTCTTTGTAAATTTTCTTGCTTTTCTCTATGTCTTTGATATCAGCATTAATGAATTCCAAAAAAGAGTTCTCACTTTCATTTTCGTTATATTGTAGGCCGACATTGTCTACAACAATTGCAGCATTTTTTAGTCTTTGTGTCACAAGATTTTTAAACTCCCTTAATACTTCTTCTGTTTTATCAGCAAGTGCAGTGCCGTCGAGAATCGTCTGAACATCCTTTATGAACTGCATCTTATTATGGCTACAGTCGTTTGCATAATCTCTTAATCTCTGTTGCTCCTCCGGTGTAAGACTATAAGTTTTAGGATTCTCTTTGACAATCTGGATTTTGCCACTTTTAGATAGTCCGTTTAGACAATAAGTATGAGCGTCTAATGTGGTTTTACCGACGAAATCGTCAACTCGAGCCTTAATTGACGACTCCTCAATAGGCCCGACATTAGCCAGAAGACGAAGCACAAAGCACCGTATCATATCTCGTTTCAACTCACCTGATGCACGGCTAAACTTCAGAAAATCATATGCAGCTAAATCGTCATCTGTTAGTATTTTTCGGTTGTTGGCCGAAGGATCCTGCAAGAAATTCGGATGAACGTCAAGAATTTGGGACTTACGAATATGAACAATGAATAGGTAAGCCGCAAGCACATACTTCAGATATTGGGCAACATCAGCTTTATCCCAGTCCGGTGCGAGGTGTGCATTTTCATTACGTGGAATAACTACCTTATACAGAATATACTTACCCGTTCCATCCCCACGCCAATTTTCCCCCTGTGTATTATAGTTTTTTAAGTCAGAGAACTGCGTCAGGCCAAAATGAGATATTACATTGATAAATGCACCTTTTTGACCGGGGATTGGATTATTCTCAAATACATGTATGCGTTTAACAAACGAATCAAAAAGAATTGATAAATTTCTAAGGGGTTAATCTCTCCAATCTCGGTGAAAATAGCCTTATTCAATGCATCTTCAAGGTCATGAGAAAAACCATTTAGCACAAAAACGCCAGATGTTTCATATATAACATGATACAGAATGTTAAGTGCATTTTTAAGTTCATGGTCAGTAATTGTCTGCTGATCTTCATTGAATACACCTCTAGCATATCTTAATATGTCGTTGGCAACCTTACTCCATTCAATCATAATGCTTTAAAATTGATTTACACAGACAAATATAGCGAAAGCTTTTTAAACAATGCCAAATTATATACCAATATGTATTACTCCTTTATTTTATCCACGTATTCATATGTCCAATAGTTCGTTAAAAATTGGCCAAACCTAAGCGGCTCTGGCAGTGAAAAATGTAAGCATCCGGTGAACCACGTGTAGTTATTTCGGAGACTTTAAAGTCTCTCTAAGGATTTTCGGAGATTCTCCGAAAGATGTTGGGGACTCTCTGAAGATTATCGGAGATTCTCCGATGTCTTTAAAAACCCCTTATAGAACAGACTGGACGGCAGGAAGTCAGCAATATCAAGGCTGTAGTCGTTATCATACTCGTGGACATGATCAAGGAAGTATGTCAGCCATGCCTAGGCATTGACTCCTGCAAGTTTGCAGCAGCCCATCATCGTGTACATCACGGCGGCATCCTCGGCCGCATCGTGGTTCTTGCAGAAGAGGTAGTTCTTGCGCGTCAGCGCGACTTGACGCTGCCCGTTCTCGACAAGGTTGGTGTCTATCTTATACCTGCCGTCGATGACATAGCGGCACAGGCGGTCGTAGTGGGCGATTGCATAGTTGATAGCCTTGCCTATCGGACTCTTGGGAAGGACCTTGGGGCCTCGTTCTTGAGCCACACTTCAAACGTCTGAAGTATAGGGACCGCAAGACGCATGCGGAGGTCCCGTCGCTCGTCGTATGTCAGGTTCTCGTCATCGGCCTTGCGTGAGGCTGACCCAAAAGGGTTGGTCTCTTTTTTTTATATAGGGTGTCGTAGAGTTG
>ERZ1026929.833-NODE-833-length-13278-cov-10.805490_pt1 | contig 13278 bp, 9 predicted proteins | sample MGYA00519463_ERZ1026929 | MGnify/ENA primary metagenome ERZ1026929 (study PRJEB26926, sample SAMN06164829) | human gut metagenome | biome: ENVO:00009003; feature: ENVO:2100002; material: ENVO:00002003 | host: Homo sapiens | place: USA | collected 2012 ... | reverse complement strand
TCTTAGGGTCTCGTGGGCTCGGAGATGTGTATAAGAGACAGCACTTACACCACGTTTTTTACACCAAAATGCTTCTATTTTCAACTCTAAAGCATTTCACTTTGTCATTATTAAAAGCTATATAAGAAAAAAACAAAATATAGAAAATGACAATAATTTCTTTGTTATTATTACGTTTTTCTAAAAAAAGCAATGGTTAATATTCAATTTCTAAGCCTATTTTTGTAAAGAGACCTATATGTTTTTTAGACTATCAATGCATATATATTCACTAATTGTATATATATAAACGCAATAAAGATTATTTAAGATAAAGATATAATACTTTTACATAATAGTTGAAAATGAAAAAGATTAAGTATCGTATAGTTTATAACCGCAAAAAACGGTTAGATAGCCAGGGAAAAGCTTTAGTTCAAGTGGAAGCTTATCTATTAGGGAAAAAAGCCTATTTTTCTACTCATATTTATATTAAACCCGACCAATGGAATTGTCGTAAATCAATAATTTGCAACCATCCCCATGCTGAAGAATTAAATTATATGCTAGAAGAATTCATATTGAATTTGCAAATGCGTGAGATAAATGCTTGGAAACAAGGAAAAGAAATCTGTTTGGAATTACTAAAGGAAATGGAAGAAAAGCCAAGTTCCGACAATAAAATAATTTCTTTTGGTAGAAAATGGATAGAAAATTCCCCCATACGCAGTAGTACAAAAAATAATTTGTATACTACACTTACCCTATTAGAAAGTTTTGCTCATGAGATTACTTTTAAACAGATGGATTACAAACTTTTATTATCATTCGAGCAATTTATGAAGAATAAAAAATTAGGAATAAATACCATCGCAAAACATTTACGACATATAAGAACGATTATAAATGAAGCTGTCCGTCAAGGAATTATAACTAAAGAAGATTCACCATTTACAGAATATAAGATAAAAACAACAGAAAGCCACCATACATACTTATTACCAGAAGAATTGGATAAGTTAGAACATATCAATCTTTCCAGAAAGAAGAATACACTTCGCCATACTCTCGACGCATTCTTATTTTGCTGCTATACAGGCTTACGCTATTCTGATTTTATAAGTATGAAAAAACAAAATCTTATTCAAACTGATAAAGAATTATGGCTGGTTTTCAAATCACAAAAAACAGGAACTGTCACTCAACTTCCCCTTGGCTATTTATTTCAGGGAAAAGCTATCCGCATTTTATATCATTATCCAGATATAGAAGAATTTTTTCATATAAAGCCTAACGCTTCGGTTAATAAAGAATTAATTCGTATAGGAAAACTAGCAGGAATAACAAAACATTTTTCTTTCCATACAGCACGTCATACGAATGCTACCTTATTAATATATAAAGGTGTACAGCTTTCTACCGTGCAAAAACTATTAGGACATCGTAATATAAAAACAACCCAAGTTTATGGTGAAGTGCTACCGCAAACGATAATCAAGGAACTAAAAAAATGCAAGTTTTGATTAAACAAGTAAATGTAGAATGTATAATAGAAGAATTAACCTAACAACAAATAGGTAGAAAATCAAAGTATTCCATTAGACAAAAGTACACATTGCATCTAGATATATTATCAGAATCTACATGAAACTGTTTTTATTATGTATCAGTTTTCCCAAAACTGCCTATTAGTTTAGTCCGGCAAAAACTTTGGTTGTTTCGTTCATTGGTCTGGAAACCCAAGAAGTCGCAATAAAGCCAAATGTAAAAGTTATTCTATCATCAGACTCACAAGCTTTGGAAGAAGTCATGGTAGTAGCTTATGGTACAGCTAAAAAATCATCGTTTACTGGTTCGGCAGGAACAATGAATGCAGATAAAATAGCTACTCGAAGTGTATCTAATATTACTAATGCCATGTCTGGACAAGTTGCCGGTGTGCAAATGACAAGTGACAATGGACAGCCTGGTGAATCTGCAAAAATTCGTATCCGCGGTATAGGATCTATGGCTTCAAGTAATGATCCGCTTTACGTTGTCGACGGAGTACCCTATGATGGAGATATATCTTCTATCAACCCGTCCGATATCGAATCATTGACTGTTTTGAAAGATGCTGCTGCCAATGCTATTTATGGAGCTCGTGGTGCAAACGGTGTAGTATTAATTACTACTAAGAGCGGACAAAATGGAGAAGCACGCGTTACATTTGACGCTAAATGGGGATCGAATTCACGTGCTGTTCCTAACTATGATGTAATCAGCAATCCGGGTGAATATTACGAAACAATGTTCAAAGCTTTGTATAATTCAAAAGCTTATGCAGGTGCGTCAGCAGCAGATGCTTATGCCTATGCCAACAATACATTGTTCGATGCGAAAAACGGTGGTCTTGGCTATCAAGTATACACTGTACCCAAAGGAGAGAACCTAATTGGAACAAATTTCAAATTGAATCCCAATGCAACTTTAGGATATTCAGATGGTACATATTATTATACTCCTGATGACTGGTATGATGAAATATTCGGAAGCAGTTTCCGACAGGAATATAATGCAAGTGTTTCTGGTAAATCTGACAAGATCAGCTATTATGCTAGTGCTGGTTATCTGAATGATACCGGTTTGATACAAAATTCAGCTTTCAAACGCTATACAGGAAGAGGTAAAGTTGATTATCAGGCAAAAAAATGGCTGAAGATAGGTACTAATCTTGCATACACCTATTCAGATTCACAAGCACCTGACAATCAAACATCAGACGATTGGTCTTCAAGTGGTAACTTGTTCTTTATCGTCAACTCTATCGCTCCTATCTATCCAATGTATGTACGCAATGCAGATGGCTCTATTAAAATAGATCCGAGCACAGGTCATAGAGTATACGATGCAGGTTCTACAACTAATTTCTCACGTCCTTCATTTACTGGTAATGCAGCTCGTGACATAGAACTAAATAGCTATCACACTTACACAGATGCATTTTCCGGCAAATGGTATGCCAACATTACACCGTTAGAGGGTCTTACCCTTACTGCAAATATTGCAACAACACTCGAAAATACACGTTCAAATAATTTATACAGTACCTTCGGTAGTGCAGCTGCAACAGATGGTGAAGTTTATGTAGAAAGTACACGTACTTTCGGTGTCAATACCCAATATTTAGCAAGTTATGTCCATACATTTAATAATGTTCATAACTTCGATATCATGGTAGGTTACGAACAATACAGACTGAAAGAACAGGTGTTGTATGGTGACAACACTAATACATATGATCCTAATTTGGGTGAATTAGGAAATGCTGTTGGAACGGATAAGAAAACCGTAAATTCATATACAGATAATTATATGACAGAAGGTATTTTAAGCCGTATCCAATATAACTACGATGGCAAATACTTTTTAAGTGCTTCATATCGCCGTGATGCTTCTTCACGTTTTGCTCCAGAACATCGTTGGGGTAATTTCGGAAGTGTCGGTGGAGCTTGGCTGATGACCAAAGAAAAATTCCTAGAAGATATCAGCTGGCTGAATATGTTAAAATATAAAGCAAGTTGGGGTATTCAAGGAAACGACCATCTTCTGATTCTAGTAAATGGAGAATATGTCAACAACTGGTATGCTTATAAAGACCAATATAACGTTTCATACAGCAATGGACAGTATTCTACGACTTTAGCCTATAAGGGAAATAAGGATTTGACATGGGAAACTTCTTACTCATTTAATACAGGTTTCGATTTTGAATTATTTGGCAGCAGGCTGAATGGTACAGTAGAATATTTCAGCCGTATCACCAAAGATTTATTGTACAATCAGCCGACCCCAGTTTCTTCTGGTATCAGTACAGGATATATTCCAACTAATGTAGGTAGTATTTCAAACAAGGGTATAGAACTTGATTTAACCGGAGTTATATTCCGTACCAAAGATTTTGAATGGACTGCTAATTTAAACCTGACTCATTACAAAAACAGAATTACGGCCTTATCGCCCGAACTGGAAGCAGCCGGAGGACAAAAAGGTTCTTATTATATCTATCGCATCGGAGGTTCACTGTTTGAATCATACGTCAAAGAATATGCAGGTGTAGATCCTGATACTGGTAAAGCATTATATTATGTTGACCCAGATAATGGAGATTATACTACAACCAGTGATTATAGTGCTGCAAAACAAGCTGATCAGGGTGATTTGCTTCCCAAAGTATATGGTGGATTTGGAACATCATTGAACTATAAGGGGTTGGATTTCAGCATACAGCTTTCTTATCAGTTGGGAGGACGTTATTACGATGGAACTTATCAGGCATTTATGCATAATGGTGGTAGTGGTATGCAAGGATATAACTGGTCTACCGATATTCGTGATGCATGGACTCCGGAAAACCGCTATACAGATGTTCCACGACTTGATGCTAGTGATGACTGCTACCAATTAGATTCAAGCCGTTTCTTGGTTAGCTCAAATTACTTAAGCTTAAACAACATAACTTTAGGATATACATTGCCTAAGAGCTGGACTAAGAAACTCCAGATTAATAATCTGCGCGTATATGTATCAGCTGATAACGTAGCTTTGCTTACAGCACGTAAAGGTCTTGACCCACGTCAGGATTTAGGTCTGGGTAGTTCAACCTATGGTAGTGGAGCTGCAACTAGTAGTTCTTATTCGGCTATGCGTACTATTACCGGCGGTATCAACCTTACTTTTTAACACTAAAAAACGGGACATAAATTATGAAATTATATAATAAACTATTTTTGATGGCCATAGGATGTGCCACATTAAATAGCTGCTCTGATATGGACAATATAGACAGCGAAGGTTTCCGCATTACCGATGGGCAGATTGAAGACACCAATGAACTTATTCCTTCACGTGTAGAATCAAGCCTTGTAGGTATGTATCATTATATGGGAACACAATATGCAGGTGCTCCTACCAATGAGCGAGATGATGATTTCGGTTATCCAACAGCGTGTATTTCGCAAGATTTGAATGGAGCCGACATGGTATGCGATAATAGTGGTTATAACTGGTTTAGTGTATCAGGTGACTACTCAGACCGTAATGAAACCTATGCTAACCCTCAATTACGTTATAGCTATTTTTATAATCAGTTAAAACTGGCAAACGATATACTGGCATCTGTTGATCAAAATACAGAGGACGAGAAGTTAAAACAATATATAGGTGAAGCAAAAGCTGTACGTGCTTTCGATTATCTATGTTTAGCTCCTTATTATCAGTTCAATTACGCAAGTAGCAAAGATTTGCCTTGTGTTCCCTTGGTTACTGAAGCAACTACAGAATTCAACAATAATCCGCGTGCTACCGTAGAACAAATCTATACACAAATTATGAATGACCTGAACGATGCTATAGACAAATTAGAAAATTATGATCGTAAAGGTGACAAGACTCGTATAGACAAGCAAGTGGCATATGGACTTCGTGCTCGTGCTAACCTATATATGGGAAATTGGGCAGAAGCAGCTAATGATGCATCTAAAGCAATGGAAGGTTATACCCCATATAGCCGCGAAGAGGTTTCTCAACCTGCTTTTTACAATCTGAATGACCATAATTGGATGTGGGGAATTAGTATTACAGCAAGCGATGTAACCAAAAATGGTGGCAATCCTTCATGGCCATCACACTTAGGATCATTCTCTGGTGCATCATATGCTGCTGCAGTAGGTGTATATAAACGTATCAATACATTATTGTACAATGTAATACCAGAAACAGACATCCGTAAGCAATGGTGGGTAGACGAAGATCTGCATTCTGACCTTCTGAACGGACAAGTTTGGGGGGAAGCTAGTGGACAGGACATTCCTACATATACAATTACTGACGTTAAAATGGCTTATGTGCCTTATACAAATGTAAAGTTTGGTATGAAAAGTGGTATAGGAAGTGCTACAAATGACTGCGACTGGTGTATCATGCGTGTAGAAGAAATGATGCTGATCGAAGCAGAAGGTCTTGCCATGAGTAACCAAGAAGGAGAAGCCAAATCCAAGCTTGAAGCATTTGTTAAAAATTATCGTGATCCAAGCTATACTTGTACAGCCTCAACCAAAGAAGCTTTACAAGATGAAATATGGAAACAGCGCCGTATTGAGTTATGGGGAGAAGGTTTTGCTATGGCAGACATCATGCGTTTAAATAAACCTGTCGTACGTTTTCATGGAACAGATAAAGGAAATTGGCCTGATGCTTTTTGTTTTAATATAGAAGCTAATGATCCATATCTTTTGCTCCGTATTCCACAAAAAGAATCAAATAACAATGCAGGAATTGTAAATAATGCAGGAGGAACAAAACCCATATCTTTACAAAATCCAAACTTGAAAGACGGAGTTACCGACTAACTAATATAATTCTAAAAATAAGACTATTATGAAAATCTTAAATAAAATATTATTTTCTGGAGCAATCTTTACAGCTGCTTTCCTGAGTGGATGTAGTGATGATGATTATACTCCAGGAGAGGCAAGCAATGCAAGCGGTATAAACGTATACTTCGAATCACCAACCAACGCTGAAGTTGCTTTAGGACCAAATGATGCAGAATTTACAGTTACAGTAGGAAGAAACCAAACGGATAACGCATTATCAGTTCCCCTGAAAATGACAAGTGTCTATTCTGATATGTTTGAAGCTCCGACACAGGTAGATTTTGCACAAGGAGAAAGCAGCAAGACCATTACCATTAAAATAGGTAATGGCATGGAAATGTTCGAGTCTTATCCGATGACTCTTGTCATTGATCCGGCATATACTCAGGCTTATACACAGTCAGAATATTATCCTCGTTTGGAACTGAATATTGTAAAAGAAGACTACGTACCTTATGCTGACGGTAAATTTTCTGATTATATCATGAGTCCGGATGAGAATCCGATAGAAACAGATCAGGAAATGGAATATTCAGCCATTTTGAATATGTATCGCTTAAAATCATGCTGGGGTACAGGAACAGGTAGTATTATTTTCTCATGGGAAGGAGATAAGGTAACCTTGCAGTCAACATCAATTGCTACAGGTATAAACGATGCAACTTATGGCGCTATTACAGCTTCGCTTGCAGAAGAGGCAACCTATGATGAAGCAAGCAAAACCTTTACTTTTCCTTTTGAGTTCTTAGAGAGTGCAGGTAGCTTTGGTATATACGAAGAAAGCTATACAATAACTTCATTGAAGTAATATTTCTAAAAGTACAAAGGAGAATGTAAAAACATTCTCCTTTGCTTGTAATAATACAAGGTCATTCAAAGTTTATCTTTTTTCTAATTTCTAAAAGAATCACATAAATATTATTGAAAACCTCTATTCAGAAGGTTCAAATGGGTAGAAAAAATTCTTTTATATCCTATTTTGAAAGCTTTATAAGCTTATTTTCTTCTTTTATTGAACTTTTCTTATTTTTTATACATATCTAATAATCAATACTTTAAAACAGCTGTACAGTCCGGCAAAAACTTTGGTTGTTTCGTTCATTGGTTTGAAAAGCCAAGAAGTAACAATTAAACCTACTGTTAATGTCGTACTTCGCTCAGATGCAGAACAATTGGATGAAGTTGTTGTAACAGCAATGGGTATAAAAAGATCGGAAAAAGCATTAGGCTATTCCGCTACTTCGGTAAACGGTGAAAAGATTTCTGCAAGCCGTACTTCAGATGTAATGTCCAGCCTTGCAGGTAAGGTTGCCGGTGTACAGATTTCCGCCACATCCTCCGACCCAGGAGCATCAAACTCTGTTATCATCCGTGGTGTAAGCTCATTAAGTGGCAGCAACCAACCTTTATATGTTGTTGATGGAGTACCTTTGGACAACTCATCTGTTTCTTCTAGCGATGGGTTGAATTCAGGGTTCGACTTTGGTAATGGTGCTAATGCTGTAAATCCAGATGACGTAGAAAACATGACTATCCTGAAAGGAGCTGCTGCTACAGCTTTGTACGGTAGCCGTGCAGCCAATGGTGTAGTAATGATTACTACAAAAAGCGGTAAAAAAGGTAAAGGATTAGGAATTGAATACAATGGTGGTGTTCAATGGTCTTCTGTTTTACGCATGCCTGAAATGCAGAATGAATTTGGTATGGGATGGAGTGGATCACATACTACGCTAGAAAATGGTTCTTGGGGACCACGTTTTGACGGTTCAATGCAGTTATATGGTAACGTATATAACAATTCACAAAAGATAAAACCTTATGTCGCTGTAGAAGACAATATGAAAAACTTCTTCGATACAGGTTTCAGATATAATAATAGTTTATCTTTCAACGGAGCTACAGATAAAAGTACCTACTTTGTATCATTCTCACAAATCAGTGATGATGGTATTATTCCTACAGATGCAGACTCATATAATAAGTATACTTTCTCAGGAAGAGGTAGTCATAAAATTGGTAATCTGACATTTAGTACCTCTTTGAACTATGCATATCAGGATAATAAGTTTGCAACAACAGGTCAGGGACTGTCAATGGCTAATTCTTTATGGCAGACTCCACGAGATATTAATGTAGAAAGCCTAGCCGATTTGAATGATCCATTCAATACTCCGGGATATTATTATACTCCTTATGGCGTTATGAACCCTTATTATATATTGGAACATAATTTAAACACTTATAATTCTGAACGTTTTTATGGTAAGTTCCAATTAGATTATGATTTCTTGAAATACTTTAAGTTTACATATCGTATGGGTTTGGATTCTACAACAGGACAAACTGAATATGGAGCAGAAAATCTGTACGCGTTATATTATGAAGGAACTCCTAATGGAGAAGGTATGGGAGCAAGTAGCCCGTTTGCCGGTCAATACGGAGAATATAGCATCATGACGACTCGCCGTCGTGAAATCAACCAAGACTTCTTGTTATCTTTTGACATGCCAATCAACGATTTTCATGTAAATGCATTGGTCGGATTCAATGGAAACGAACGTAAATACTCTTATCAAAAATCAGCAGTAAACAACCTGACCATTCCTACTTGGTTCAATCTGTCAAACTCATCACAGACTCCAACTGTAACTCAATATAGCGAACTCCGCCGTTTAATGGGTGTATTCGGACAGTTTGAAGGTTCATGGAAAAACATGTTGTATTTAACAGTAACAGCTCGTAACGACTGGTCATCTACCTTACCTAAAGGAAATCGTGATTTCTTCTATCCTGGTGTTACTGGTAGTTTCATTTTCAGCGAACTTTTAAATGACGAAATAAAAGACATCATTACTTTCGGTAAAGTACGTGCCAGCTGGGGTAAAACAGGTAACGATGCTGATGTATATATGTTAAGCCCAGTATACGGTTCAGCTCAATATTCCATTCCATTTGGTTATCTGAAGTTCCCATTAGGTGGAGTAAACTCTTATACATTAGGAAATATTTTAGGAAGTAATACTTTAAGTCCAGAAATGACAACCGAATACGAATTCGGATTAAATATGGCTTTCTTCAATAATCGTCTTTCTTTCGACGCTGCTTATTACAATCGTAATTCTGATAAACAGATCATGTCTTTAAGCATGGATCCAGCAACAGGATATGGTTCTCAAAATATCAACTTAGGTAAGATCAGCAATAAAGGTGTCGAATTATTAGTAAGCGGAACTCCGATCCAAACTAGAGATTTCAGTTGGGATGTTACAGTAAACTTTACCAAAAACTGGAGTAAAGTTGTAAGCTTACCAGAAGAACTGGGAGGTGAAACAGTTATATATGGATTGAACGGTAGTACTAGTATGTATGCAATTGTAGGACAACCATTAGGTGTATTCAAAGCCGAAGCTGTAGAACGTGATCCGCAAGGCAGAATCGTAGCTGATGCCAATACAGGTCTGCCAGTTGCAGCAGCAGAATTTGCTACTTACGGTGATATGAATAACCGTTATCAGATGGGTGTTTCTACTACACTTACTTACAAAGGTGTATCATTGAGTGCTGATTTTGATATTCGTCAAGGTGGTATCATGTATTCAAAGACAAAGAATACTCTTTACTTCACAGGTAATGCAATACAAACAGCATACAACGACCGTAATACATTCATTATTCCCAACTCTGTAAATAAGGTTACTAATGCTGATGGCAGCATCAGTTATGTAGAAAATACAACACCTGTTTCAAGCGCAGATATCTGTAACTACTATTATGACCCTATGGGAGGTATTGGTGGAGAAATCGATTTAATAGACAAATCATATGTTAAGTTGCGTACTGTTGTGTTAAGCTGGGATTTACCAAAAAAATGGTTAGCTAAAACTCCGCTACAAGGGGTTCGTATTTCAGCATACGGAAATAATCTCTTTATCTGGACACCATCAAGCAACACATTTATCGACCCAGAAACAACATCATTTGGTAACGACCTGTCAGGTAATTACGGTGAATACTCTTCAAACCCAACTTCACGTAACTTCGGTATCAACTTAAATGTGAAATTCTAACGATTAAAAAGAAGTTTATATATGAAAAAATTAGCATTATATACCTTATTAATGGCAAGTTTATGCACAAGCTGTGACCTTGACATTAATGAAGACCCCAACTATCCAAGCAATGAGCAAATGACACCAGACTTGATTTTTCCTTCTGTTGAAGCAGGTATTGCAGCAGCTGTAGGAGGAGAAATTCATAACTATGCTGGTTATTTTGCACAGTATTATGAACAGAATCCAGAACAAAGCCAATACATAGAAATCAGTCAGTATATGTTCAATGAGTCTTCACAGCTGATGGACTATTCATACCGCATTATTTATGCAGGGGCACTGATGGATGCTCAAGAAGTTCTAGAAAAAAGTACAAACCCTGCCGACCGTTTTGCTACAACAGTATTGCGTGCATATGTCTTACAGGTAATGGTCGACAATACTAACGAAGCTCCATATAGTGAAGCGTTAAAAGGTAACTCAGTCAGCAATCCGAAATGGGATAACGGAGAAGATGTATACAAAGGTGTATTGGCAGAAATGGATGCAGCAGAAGCAGCTTTGACAGATAATGCATCTATGGATAGCCAAGATCTGATTTTTAACCGTGATATGAAACAATGGAAAGGATTGGCTAACGCATTACGCTTACGTATGTATCTGCGCTTCATAGATGCAGGAGTAGATGCTGCTACCTATACTGAAAAAGTAAAAACTTTAGTAGCAGAAAATAATTTCTTTACTGGTGATGCTGCATTTACAGGTTTCGCAGACGAAACATCAAAACGTAATCCATGGTATGAAACGAATGCAGTAAATACACCGGGTAACCAGTGTGCAGCTTATCCGATCGTAGCTTACTATCAGGCAAATAATGACCCACGTATAGCTTACGCTATCAATAAAAACAAAAAAGAAGGCAAATATTTAGGACAGATTCCGGGTGGTAGAACAAAATCTGATGACAACAACGGTTCGGATACTTGGAAGAATGAAAATGTAAGTGCCATCAATTATCAACATTCTGACGGAAACGGAGCAACTCAGCCATTCTATCTGTTTACTCAAGCAGAACTTCAGTTCCTTATCGCAGAAGTTAATTTACGTTTTCTGAATGATGAAGGAAAAGCTCAAAATGCTTATAATGCTGGAGTTACAGCCGATTTCGAAGCACGTAGTATGAGTGGTCAAGAAGCAGGAATTTTGGCTTTATGGGACAATGCTACCTCAACAAACGATAAACTTCATTTAGTATACATGCAAAAGTGGGCAGCTTTATTCTGTATGGATCATATGGAAGCATGGAGTGAAATACGCCGTACCGATTGTCCGAATATTACTACTGTTTCTCAGTTAGATATTTTTAAAGGTAACTCAAGTTATGTTCCGGGTGATTTAATAGAGCCATGGATCAACGGTCTTGGTAATGGACTGGTAAAACGTATGACATACCCATTGAGTGCACGTATGTATAATGTAAACACTCCCAAAGCAGTACCAGTAAGTACTCCTGTATGGTGGGACAAGAACTAATAACTTAAATGTTTTATAGAAATGAAAAAAATATTTTATTACATACTCATGGGAGCATTCTTATTGGGAACTGCCACCTCATGTGAAGACTCAGTAGAAGACCTTTCTAAGGTAACATATTTTGCAGAATTAAACTTGAAAGGAGATGATTTTGTAAAACTATCATTAGGTGAAACTTATACAGAGCCTGGATATGAAGCAACCGAAAACGGGGAAGATATCAGTGAAAAGGTAAAGGTCACTGGTAGTGTAGACAGCTCAACACCTGGATTTTATAACTTAGTTTATTCTGTAGCCAACGTTGATGGATTTTCAGTAACCAAAACTCGTCAAGTAATGGTAGTTAATCCTGATAGTTTTGCAAGTGCATATCAGGGAGAATCACAGGCTGGAACTCGTCACTATACAGGCGCCCCATCTTGATTACAGAAAATGAAGATGGAACTTACCTTATTGATGATTTATTGGGAGGCTTGCAGTTTTATGGAATGAATCCGGGATTTGAGCCAATGTACGATTTCCATGCTGAAGCAAAATTAAAACTGAACGCAGATAATACACTCACGTTAATTGAAGTAGGAAACTGGTATTTTGCTTCAGAACTTGCATTGAGCTTAACAGAAGGAAAATATAATCCAGAAACAGGCGTAGTCACTATGACCGTAGATTATGGAGGAACACCTCTAAGCGTTACACTAACTAAATAATTATTGAAGCTTTATGAAAAAATATATCATATTTTTATTTGCCATATTGGCTGTAGGACTAACTTCTTGTAATGACGATACCGAGCCAGGAGGAACATCTGTTGAAAAGATGGCAGGCGACTGGTGGGTTACTGCCACTGCTATAAGTAACGGACAAGAGCTTGGTGATGTAGGTTTAGGACATTTTCGCATGTACACATACAATACAGCTGCCAATGTACCTACTGAAATGTGGCTAGAAGACGGAGCAAATTTTTGGGACTATAAAGTTAAAGTAAATGTAGACTATAATAACAGAACATTTACAACCAACGACTTCATTGACAATACTTCATACGATTGCAAAGTGAAGATAACTGATGGAAAAATACTCGAAGGAGCAGCCCTTACTCCTAGTGGAATGCCTGCCGACAGTATTGTGTACATGATACAGTTTGATGATGACCCAGACGGACTGACTTATAAAGTTTCAGGATTCCGCCGCACAGGTTTCCCTGCTGATGATTTTTAATTTATTTTGCAAATCTATAAATGAAAAAACTCTGTCTCTTATACACATCTCCGAGCCCACGAGACCCTAAGACATCTCGT
>ERZ1026929.798-NODE-798-length-13754-cov-23.316592_pt1 | contig 13754 bp, 13 predicted proteins | sample MGYA00519463_ERZ1026929 | MGnify/ENA primary metagenome ERZ1026929 (study PRJEB26926, sample SAMN06164829) | human gut metagenome | biome: ENVO:00009003; feature: ENVO:2100002; material: ENVO:00002003 | host: Homo sapiens | place: USA | collected 2012 ... | reverse complement strand
TTGACAAACAAAATTACGTAAAGGCCATGACAACAGCACGTGACACCCATAATCAGATCGAATACGCCAAGGAGATTACGCGCGAGGAAGAACGTAAGGCGATAGCAATCAACTTTCTTCGGTTGGGGACGCCATGCGAGATCGTGGCGAAGGCGACCGGCTTGTCCTTGGAGGAGGTTACTAAGCTTAAAGAAAGCCTCTGAGTACGCCAGCCGGTGGCCACACGACCAGAATATACTAGAATATAGAAGACAAAAGATGGCAGAGAACGATTGGAAACAGCGATTGGGCGTGGTTTATTCCACGAATCCTGATTTTAAATATGAGCAGGAAAGCGTAGCGGAGGACGAGACATTGGCTCCGGAAAAGCAGAAACTGACGGTAAGCATTGACAGAAGATGCAGGGCCGGCAAGCAGGTGACATTGGTAAGCGGCTTTGTAGGCAGCGAGTCCGACCTCAAGGAACTAGGAAAAACGCTGAAAGTCAAGTGCGGAGTGGGCGGCACGGCTAAAGACGGTGAGATCACGATTCAGGGGGATCTCCGGGACAAGGTCACTGCACTGCTTTGCGCCATGGATTATCGCGCCAAGCGCGGAAACTAACTGAGGCGGGAAGCACGACTCCGAAGACGAACACTGTTTTCAGCCAAGCGCGGAAACTGACAGGGTCAGACGCGAAGCGCTAACAATGAGAGAAACAAGAGAAGAAGCTCTATGAGGAAACGCGGGAGTATGACACACGAAAAAAGCCTTACAAATCCGCGAAAGCTGAACCGCTCCCAGCAAGCTAAATGACAAATGCCGACTATATCATCAGAAATAACATCTGTGGACACATTGCAGATCAGGCCTGTCTCTGAAGCATTCGCTCAGGGACAGCTGTTCATGCACACGACTACAGAGCAGAGCATCCCGACGACAGACCTTTGGGGCACATCACCACTGAACTGGGCACTCATGGCCCTCTGCATTGTCCTACTGCTAATCTGCATGAGGCGATTCATTTCAGTACTGCCGTCCATATGGAACACACTTTTCAGGTGGAGAGAAATAGTGTCAATCGAAGGGAACATGCGACTGAGCAGGGAACGGGACTCGGTAGCATTGGCATCTATATTCATCTGCAGCCTCTGCATCTCCAGACTCGGACTGTTCCACAACAAGTTCCTTTCGGCACTGTCCCCCGGATTCCAGACATTGGCCATCATCGGGATCCTGTGCGCATACCTGCTTGCGAGATGGATAGCGGGAGCCGTAACCCCTACCGGCAAAATCAGATTCGATACAGCCAAGATTTCCGGACATAGCGGGGCGAACTTCTTCATCCTGGAAACATTCTTCCTCGCTATAGGCATCACAATCCTCGCAATATCAAGCAGTTGCCTTCCTCACATAAAAACGGCGGCCTATATCTTCACAGGCCTGCTTTTTACCGTCAATCTCATACGCAGATATCAGATTATCACTCAAGATTGCGGATTTTTCACAGCAATTTCGTACCTTTGCAGCGTCGAAATTTTGCCGGCAGTGCTGCTGGTGATTTCGATGGTATATTTGTAGGATAGGATTGGTATGGCAACAAAGAAGATTTTGATCTCGCAGGAGACGCCTATGAATGTCGCTCCTTACGAGACTCTCAAAGAAAAATTCGGTGTTCAGATAGATTTTATGCCGTTTTTTCTGATTGAACCGCTCACATCACGAGAATTCAGAGGTCAGCGACTTAACATTTTGGATTACACTGCGATTGTTTTTTCCGCTCGACATACTATCGACGCATTCTTCAAGCTTTGCGAAGAACTCAGAGTGAAAGTACCGGAGACAATGAAGTACTTCTGCACCACCGAAGCAGTCGCAATGTACCTTCAGAAACACATTGTATTCCGCAAACGCAAGATTTTCTACGGAAACGGCACCCCGGCATCAGTCATTGAGCAGATCGGCACGAAACACAAAGATGAGAAATTCCTCATAACCACCTCAGACACAAGCAGCAACGATGCGCTGCGCGGATTGTTCGAGGAGCACAAGCTGGACTACAACACAGCAGTTTTCGTCAAATCAGTGCCGCAGGACCTGAAAGGTGTGGACCTGAAGTCCTATGATATGATAGTGGTTTACAATCCGGCAGACTTTAAATCACTGTTCGAGAACTACCCGGACTACAAGCCGGAAAACACCAAATTCGTAACCTTCGGCAAACTGATTGTCAAGGCCATGGAAGAGGCCGGACTGCCGATTGAGATAAAGGCGCCAACGTCTGAAGCACCGTCTGTGGCACGCGCACTGGAGCTTTATCTCGAGAAGAATCACTGAATTTATGGACAATGACTTCCGGAAAACATTGAAAAAGAAGGAGAGGCTGTCAGTCGGGACAGACCTTTCCAGACTTTTCGCGTCCGGACGTTATGGCTTTACTGATGGATTCAGATACTGCTACCGCACGGGCAACGAATTGCCTTTCAACAGGATAGTCGTATCTGTCCCTAAAAAATGCTTCCGCCGCGCCGTCAAGCGCAACCTCCTGAAACGCCGTATCCGCGAAGCCTACCGGCTGAACAAGAATCTTCTTCCTGTCAATGCAGAGAAAGGCGGCACAGACATACTTTTCATCTACAGTTCCAAGGACATTCTCGACTTCAACGCTATAGTCCTCTCCGTCAGAAACATCCTTGAGAGCCTCGCGGCAAAAGTTACCGCAATGGATGCTACTCCGAAGCATTCATTAGGAGAGACCATAAAAGATGCACCGGAGGCAGCACAAAAAGTGGCACCGGAAGAAACACCTGAGAGCGATGAACAGCATTGACACGAAACCGAAGAACAGATTTGTCGAGACACTGAAGAAGGTTTCGATCTTCCCGTTCATTGTCCTCATCAAATTTTACCGGACCTGCATATCGCCTTATACGCCACCGGCTTGCAGGTTCACGCCTACGTGTTCAGAATATGCACTTCAGGCTTTCCGCAAATGGGGGCCTTTCAAGGGGCTCTACCTCACTGTGCGACGCATACTCAGATGCCATCCGTGGGGAGGCTCAGGATACGACCCGGTTCCGTAATCAGCCGCATCGGACGGTCTGTTCCCAGAATCCAGACACAGCCGGTTCCGTAATCGGAAAATTATGTGTATCTTTGCATAATACACATATAATAACGATGCGCATCTTTAGAAAAACCATCATTGCGGCAGCACTTCTTGCGACAAGCATCACAGGAATGACCGCACAGAACACAAGAAAAGAAGCAGACGGACTTCTCACGGAAAAGAATTCACAGACCATCTACAACAAGGAACTCAAGGCTGACGTCGTCGTGGCCGGAGGCGGAATCGCAGGCGTTTGCGCTGCAGTTTCCGCAGCAAGACACGGCAGCACGGTCATCCTGGTTCAGGACCGCCCGGTACTTGGAGGCAATGCATCCAGCGAAATCCGCATGGGCATCGTCGGAGCAAAAGGCGACCAGAACGCCGAAGCAGGACTCCTGGAAGAAATCCAGCTGAGGAACTTCCGACACAATCCGCTTATGAGATACACCCTCTGGGATGACGCCTTCTATTCTACAGTAATCTGCGAGAAAAACATCACGCTCCTCCTTAATACATCCGTGGAAGACGTGGTCATGAACGGAGACAGAATCGCCGCAGTAAAAGCATGGAACACAAACGCTTACACCAAATATCTCATAAAAGGCACCGTATTCCTCGACTGCACCGGCGACGGTATCCTCAGACTCTCAGGCGCCAAATACCGCCACGGAAGAGAGTTTGCAGATGAGTTCAATGAGTCCTTTGTAGGAGAAAACGGAGGCGATTCCAAGACAATGGGCAACTCCATCTTGCTCCAGCTCAGAAAGACAGATGAGGACCATCCGTTCACAGCACCTGACTGGGCATACCATTTTACCGATGACGACTTCAACTATGACAAGCCGAAATCCACGATTCCCGGCGTCAAGTTCAACTACAAGAAGCCTTTCCCTAAGGACAACAACTACTGGTGGATAGAATACGGCGGCACGATCAACACCATCAAGGACGCCAACGACATCCAGTTCGAACTCAAACGCATTGCCTATGGCGTATGGGAATATATGAAGAACCATCCTGACGGCAGATGCAAGAACTACGACCTCGACTGGATAGGCTCACTCCCGGGCAAGCGTGAATCCACACGTTATGTAGGCCCGCACATCCTTACCCAGAACGACGTCATGTCAGGAGGACACTTCGAAGACGTCATCGCCTACGGCGGCTGGACACTGGACAACCACAACCCTGAGGCATTCCACAGCAAAGGCAAAATGTCCGTCGAATATACGACTCCTACACGCTTCGGAATACCTTTCGACTGCCTGTATTCTGTCAATGTTCCAAACCTCATGTTTGCCGGAAGGGACATCTCCGCCACACACATGGGACTGTCATCGACACGAGTGATGGCCACTTGCGCATTGCTCGGACAGGCTGCAGGAACAGGAGCCGCGCTGGCAATAAAATACAACACAACACCGGCTGGTGTGCGCAAAGACCACATTGCCGAACTTCAGGATATGCTGGAAGATGACGACAATATGCTCCCATACAGATGGAGAAAGCCATCAGCATTGACAATGAGTTCCACCACCTCCGAGGAGAACATGATTCTCCGCAACGGCATTGACCGCCAATGGGATGGTGCCGACAATGGCGTCTGGGTAGCTCCTGGCGAAGAAAGCATCGTCTATACATGGAAGAAGCCTGTCATTCTGACAGGTGCCAGGATCATCTTCGATTCCGAGTTCAAATACAGAAGCAAGAGAATGAGAAAATTCGAGGCGACTACCGAGAGGGTGGAAATGCCGAATATGATGGCCAAGGATTTCAGGGTCGAGGCTCAGGTCAAAGGTCAATGGAAGACCGTCTATGAGGGTAAGGGCAATTATCTTAGGCTCCGCAAAGTCGAATTCGCAGCACCTGTAAAGGCCAATGCATTGAGACTCGTGGTGGATTCCACCTGGGGCGCAGAAAAAGCTCACGTTTTCGCATTTGACGCATTGTAGAACGCCAAGCGGATACAAACAATAAGGGGAGGCCTGATCGGTCTCCCCTAATTATTATATCGTATCGCTCAGCGATTACAGATTAGCATTGTCCTTCTTCCAGTCAGCGACTGCAGGAACGATTCCGAGAGCAACGATCTCGTCACGCATCTTGCAAAGGTGTGCATAAGAAGCGTCGAGAGCAGCAAGCTCTTCAGCAGTTCCCTGAGGCATCACGTAGTGGCAGCCTGTAGCATCGATAGTTGTAGGCATGGCCATCATCACGTTCTTGTACTTCTCATTGTTCACATAAGTACCTGCAGGCAGTGTGAACGGAGCGCCGCCCATAGCAGCCTCGATCATCTTCACTGCATTGTAAGCAGGGCTCTGGAATGAAGAACGGCCTCGGAGTTTGATGATAGCTGAACCACCCTGGATGGTGTTCTGCTTGATCTCTGCCATTCTTTCAGATGAAAGACCCATCTCTGAGAGAGGTTTGCCCTCAACCTTAACCTGTGAAGCGAATACTGCCATCTGCTCACCGTGTCCGCCATAAGTGTGTGCGCCGGTAACTGAGCTCTGAGGAACACCGAACTCTTTTGCGAGATTGCTCTGGAGACGTGTAGAGTCGAGAGCTGCGAGAGAGGTGAGCTGCTCAGGTTTCAGACCTGAATGGATCAATGCTGTAAGAGCGGTAACATCAGCAGGGTTGAAGATAACGACAACGTGCTTTACATCTGGGCAATACTTCTTGATGTAGTCACCGAACTGAGCTGCGATCTGGCAGTTTCCTTTGAGAAGATCCTCACGGGTCATACCCTCTTTACGAGGAGCTCCACCTGAAGAGATGATGTATTTTGCGTCCTTGAATGCAACCTCAGGATCTACTGTCCAAGTGATGTTTGCACCTTCGAAACCGCAGTGGTACATTTCTTCTGCAACTCCGTGAACACCCGGCTCAAAAATATCATAGAGGCAGATGTTAGGGGTAAGACCAAGCATAAGCGCTGTCTGAGCCATGTTGGAACCGATCATTCCGCCGGCACCAACGATGGTCAACTTCTCATTAGTCAAATACTTCATAGTAAATGTTTTATTATTTAGTTATACTTTATTTACATTTCCACCGCAATGATAACAATTTCAATCAATAGATTGCCTACTTCGCTACTGTTTTTAACTCAATTCGCCTGCAAATTTTCAGCCAGAATTCCTGATTCTGACAAATTTTATGCAAAATCAGAAAAATGCATTATCTTTGCACAGATAACAAAAACGCTTAAGGTTTTATATGGAACCTCCCAGTTCTGTAAACGATAATCAAAAAATGACAGCAGGATCGCCAGTTGACGACCCCCTGTCGTGTTTCTCTACGACAGAATCATACATTGTAGTAAACAGTCTCCCGTCCGCAGATGACGACGGAGACCATTATGTCGTGTGCGGTTATTCACCGTGCACGGGCATTTCGTATTTCGGAACTACAAGAACATCCATCAAATCCTGAAGCAGAAAAAATTATGGGACTATATCTTAAAAAAGTACTTGAAAACAAAGCGGAAATCGCAGTATGGCAGATAACCGAAAGTGAAGAAGAACTCAAGGCATTGAGTTCCACTCCATCCGATGAAATGGAAGAGATTTCCTGGATCAAAAGCGAATCACTCCGCAAACAGAGACTCGCAGTAAGAGCTCTCCTGAACGAACTGTTCGACGAAAAGGTCTATCTGAGCCATCACGATAACGGAAAACCGTTCCTCGAGAACAGAGTCACCAACATAAGCATCACACATACAGACAAATATGTTGCTGTCATCCTGCACGAAAGCGAGGATGTCGGCATTGACATAGAGTCATTGGACCGCGACTTCTCCGCAGTGGAGCTGAAGGCATTGTCCGAAGACGAAATCGACGACCTCGACGACGACAAGAGGAATGAGCAGCTCGCCATCTACTGGTGTGCAAAGGAGGCGATTTTCAAGAGGCTGTCCATATACAATGTGGATTTCGCGGAGCAGATCGAGATCGAGCGCTTCCGTCCGAAGGGCGAAGGCGAACTCGAGGCCACATTTATCCACAAAGACGGATACGAGGATGAGTTCGAACTGGAATACACCACATTCGACCGCCACGTGCTCGTATGGGTCGTAGGCTGATTACCAAAACCATAACGATATTTATTCACTGTCCGGTGTTGAAAACTTTCCTTTCAGCACCGGATATCGCTTTGTTAAATCTCCTATCTTTGTACGAACTGCCTTGCACTCTGACCTATGAAGCCTGCAAGACAGTGCAAACCGACAAATAACACAAACCTCTAATATTATGGTCAAGTATGTAATCAAACGGGACGGACGTCTCGTTGACTTCAACAACCAGAAAATCGTTGCGGCCATTCTCAAGGCCATGAATGTGACCGAAAACGGCGAAGACATTGTCCTTGCCGCAAAGATTGCTGATGCCATCTCCAAGAAGGACACCGAAAAGATGGGTGTCGAGGAAATTCAGGACTGCGTAGAATTCGAGCTGATGAAAAGTCCGCGCAAGGAGGTCGCGAAGAAATACATTGCATACAGGAACCAGCGAAATCTCGCGCGCAAGGCCAAGACCTGCGAGATTTTCAAGGAAATCATTGACGCTCAGGCCAATGACATTACTCGTGAGAATGCCAACATGAATGCTGACACGCCTGCGGGAATGATGATGAAGTTCGCGTCCGAGGCCACGAAGACCTATGTGGACGAGTGCCTGCTTTCTGAGGATGTGAAAGAGGCTGTCTATAAAGGATATATCCATATTCACGACAAGGATTATTACCCGACCAAGAGCCTGACCTGTCTCCAGCACCCGCTCGACAAGGTTCTGGACGAGGGATTCCACGCAGGTCACGGCGAGTCACGGCCGGCCAAGAGAATCGAGACCGCAGCAGTGCTTGCATGTATTTCAATGGAGACTGTCCAGAATGAAATGCATGGCGGCCAGGCGATTCCGGCATTCGACTTCTATCTGGCTCCTTACGTAAGGAAGACCTACAAGGAGGAAATCGACAAGCTCGCCGCGTTCGAAGGCATTGACCTCGACCATCTGAAGGATGCTCCGATTGACGACTACATCAAGCATGATCTGGTAGGAATAAAGGGAGACGAGAGGCTGAAACAGCATGCCATCAATATGACTGTCAGCCGCGTACACCAGGCTATGGAGGCATTCGTGCACAACATGAACACTATTCACTCACGTGGAGGTAACCAGATGGTATTCAGTTCGATAAACTATGGAACAGATGTTTCCGCCGAAGGACGTTGCATCATCAGGGAGATTCTGAACACCACTTACGAGGGCGTGGGAAACGGCAGCACTGCCATCTTCCCTATCCAGATATGGAAAAAGAAAAGGGGTGTCAGTTATCTTCCGGAAGACCCTAACTATGACCTCTACAAGTTCGCCTGCAAGGTTTCCGCGAGACGTTTCTTCCCTAATTTCCTGAACCTTGACGCCACGTTCAACCAGGATCCCGACTGGAAAGCGGATGACCCGTACAGGTTCCATCATGAGGTGGCCACTATGGGCTGCCGGACCAGGGTCTTCGAAAACAGGTTCGGCCCCAAGACGTCTATCGGTCGAGGCAATCTGAGTTTCACGACCGTCAATATTGTCCGTCTGGCTATCGAGTGTATGGGTATCAGCGACAAGGACGAGAGGATCAAGGAGTTTTTCAACAAACTGGACAAAGTGCTGGATATCACTGCTCAGCAGTTGTGCGAGAGATTTGATTTCCAGAAGACTGCGCTGAAGAAGCAGTTCCCGCTGCTGATGGGCAAATTGTGGATCGGAAGCGAAAACCTGTCGCCAGACGACACTGTGGAATCAGTGATAAACCAGGGAACTCTCGGCATCGGCTTCATCGGACTGGCAGAGTGCCTTATCGCGCTTGTCGGCAAGCACCACGGAGAATCTGACGAGGCGCAGAATCTCGGACTCAGAATTGTCACATATTTCAGGGACAAGGCCAATAGCTATTCCGAGAAGTTCCAGCATAATTTCAGTGTGCTCGGAACGCCTGCGGAAGGTCTGTCCGGAAGGTTTACGAAGATGGACAAGAAGAAGTTCGGTATCATAAAGGGAGTTACGGACAAGGACTATTATACGAATTCAAGTCACGTTCCGGTTTATTTCCATTGCTCTCCGAAGCATAAGGCGGAGATCGAAGGGCCTTATCATGAGCTTGAGAGAGGCGGACATATATTCTATGTGGAGATTGACGGGGATGCGACGCACAATCCTGAGGCCATCATGAATATCGTGGACCTTATGGACAAGTACAATATCGGTTACGGCAGCGTAAACCATAACCGTAACAGATGTCTTGACTGCGGATATGAGGATGCAAGTGAGAACTTGACGGAATGTCCTCATTGTCACGGACATAACATCGACACGCTCCAGAGGATCACGGGCTACCTGGTAGGTACGACGAACCGCTGGAACAGTGCGAAGCTCGCGGAGCTGAAAGATCGAGTAGTGCATAAATAACGCGGTCAGCGTTATTTATGTTTTGCAGGAATATGGAGGAACTGTATATAATGGAGGTGATGGAGCAGACCATGGCTGACGGCCCGGGCCTGCGCACCTCCATTTATTGTGCCGGATGCAGACATCATTGTCCCGGCTGCCATAACCCGCAGTCATGGAAATTCGAGAACGGACACAAGATGAGCGTCGATGACCTGATGAAGGTTATAACCGACGACGAATTCAGCAATGTTTCGTTCAGCGGAGGCGACCCGTTCTATCAGGTGGAGGGATTCACGGCATTGGCCAGGAGAATCAAGGCCGAAACCAATAAGACCATCTGGTGTTGGACCGGGTTCACCATAGAAGAAATCCGTGCGGACGAGCGGCTTTCCATGCTCCTTCCTTACATTGACGTTCTCGTAGACGGCCCGTTCATCGAGGCATTGAAAGACCCTCAACTCCATTTCCGCGGCAGCTCGAACCAGCGGATCATCCATCTCACGCCGGAAGAAGACGATGAGATTCCCGGCACAGTAAAAATCATCCCGTTCAAGTAAACAGAGCAGCAAATCACAGCAAATATTGGCGATTTTCGCCCTGTAAACGCAAAATATACGTAAAATTACGTATATGTTTTTCTGCGTTGTTCGGCTATATTTGCAGCGATGCCATTGTGCAACAACACTAAAATTTCATTTGAAGTAGAACTCTAATACGCACTTATACTATGAACGTCCACAGAATCAGCAGAACACTCATACGCTTGGGCGCAGCCATCACCGCTGCAGCATTACTGATACCGGGATGCCGCAAAAACGAAAAGAATGACCTCACGGTAACCGAGATCATAATCGTTGACCCGAACAGCAGATATCTGGACATGACGCAGGGCGACGGCGCATTGATCCAGTACGATGTAGTACCTTCAGAAGCACTCACCACGGCTGTACTCGAATGGAGCAGTGACAATGAGAGCGTGGCGACCGTGATGAACGGATATGTCACGGCCTACGCACCGGGCAATGCCACCATCACGGCCAAATGCGGAAACGCTGAAACGACTGTCACCGTCTCGGTGAAGCCTGTTCCGGTAACATCTTTTACCGTGCCGGAAACATTGTTCCTGTACACAGGGTATGAAACCGTATTGGAAATGACCATTGAGCCGGAAAAGGCCAATGCTGCGTCTCTTGACTGGGAATACGATTCGGAATATCTGTCGATGTCTTTCAATGAAGGGAAGGCGGTCTTTACCGGTCTGAAAAAAGGCAATACGACTATAACCGTCAAATCTGAGAAAGGCGGCACCAAAACTGTCCAGGTCGCCATCAGGGATATAGAGTCCCGTCTGGTTGTCGGTTATAATAAGCGCACCGCCGGTAGTTATAAGACCATCATACTGAAGGATGGAGATGAAGTCATCTGGGACCAAATCTACCCTTCCTCAGATTCGTACGATCCTACTTACTATCCGGATATTACTGTCGTCGTAGGACCGGACATCAGCATATCCAAAGATGTTAAAATTTCCTGCTCAAATGAGTCCATCTGCAAGGAGTTCCGGCCTCTGGCTATAGGGACCACAGACAAGCGTGCGGCTTATACAATGTACAACGGCGACGGCTTCGGCACTGCGGACGTAACTGTCACTGCATACGACCAAAAGTTCGATACGGAGAGGAAATTACAGTTCAAATTGACAAGAGAGGCCAAAGGCTTCCCTGGCGAACTGATTGTGCGCGGGCCGAAATCTACTACTATAAGAAACGGCGACACCTACAGAATGGACAAGAACACCAGCGTGTATTTCTACGTAGATGACGGATATCAGGTCAAGTGGAGTGTCGAGAGTGGAAATGCTCTCACGTTGAAGCATTCTGGAGATGTGTATTGGTCACAATATGCAAAAGTGACGACCGCAGACAAGACCGGCCCGGTTACCATAAAAGTGACGGACCAGACAGGCAAAACAATGTCATTTACAATCAATGTGACGGAGCAGGTTTTCCCTGACGACATCTATGTGACGTATGAAGACGGCACGCGGCTCAAAGATGGTGATGAACTTCTTATCGGTCATGAATACAAATTCAAACTCTCCAATTCCAATTACGTGGGAAAATGGGATTTTGAAGGTAATACCAGCTACGCGGATTACGCGACTGAGGTTGTCTATACGCCTAAGATATGTAGGCTTGCCAGCGATCCGTTGACACTCACTGTCAAAGACAAATCCGGCACAGTGACAAAAGAGTATAAATTGAGCCAGAAATACTCTTTGGAAGACTGTAGGTTCTCAATATCTGATAAGGGGCCTAATAGTATGACGGATGGTGTATCGGTGACAAATTATATTCCGTGGACAGGAACATCCACCAATAATGAGATAACCCTCTATCTGTATTACTCCGATGGTAATATAAAGATTAATCCTTGGCAGCTTTCCGGTGCAGACCAGAACATAAATTCCGGTCGACTGAAAATAGATATTGAGTATCTGAGCAATGGTTCAGCCCTCAGACAGAATAATAGGGTGGTGTTCCAGCAGTATTATAATTACTACAAATTGACTTGGAAAACAGCTGCCGGGGCGTTCAATATCAGATTCTCTGATGGCAATATCGTCAGAAAAGTTCCGTTCTACAGTACGATTGATGTGAAAAATCTAAAGGATTATGCCTTTTTCGAATACTTCAGCGATAGCGGTGCCGGCAGTCTTATGAAAAATGGAGAACCGTCGATTCTTTGTGCGTACACAAATAAAGCTAACTACAATATTATGTTCGCTCACACATCTAATCTGACGAAGGATGCCGACGGAGATTGGGTTTTCAATGCTGGTCTGCGTGACTTAGCTTACTCGACAGAGACAATGGGCGATGTTGTGGCTATCGAATCCAAATGTTACCAGCCAAGGTCGTCAATATATGATTATTTGATTTTTCATGGAATAACTGGTAAAGAGGTCGCGAATAGCATTGCGTATAAAGGTTTCTCGTATAAAAGCACAGAAAAGCCTTTCCATCTTTATTTCAAATTTAAAGGAGCTACTGATTCTTATGGCAACACGTGGCCGCACGATAAATATAATTCACAACGTCGTAGCCTCTGGTACCTTTAGGTTGAGGTTTCCCGCCCACGCTGGTGCACAAAGATAAACAGAGCAAAGCCGAGCTGTCCAGTCCCGAAAAAAGTTTACCAATGTTGGACACACGGGGCGCAGCGTGTAAATCGCTAATTATCACCACTTTAGGCATTTTCAGAGTTGGTATTTTCGCAACTCTGAAAACGCCTAAACAATTATCACTCAGCAACTTATAGGTTGCACTTCATGAGGGAAACGAAGTCTTCTTCTCTCGGCGTTCACTATATACCAACTTACAAATATCCTTGCAAGTCATAACAAGTCGTATTTATGAAAGAGTCGGATTACATCCGCTTTGAAGCGATCTTTATCGAAGCCGGCTGCTTTCTTTGAGAGATTGTCAAGATTAGCGAGTGACTCTACCACTTTCCGTGCAATAGTACGCTTAGCCTCCTCATCAGTGGATTCTATAAAAGCATCATACTCTTCAAAATCAATCTTGAAACCGCATGTATAAACCCCATAGTAGTCCGTGAATGAGTTGTCTAAATTACGCACTCGTAGATGCTCAACAAATCTATGTCTTGGCACTGAAGCGAATTGTTCCAAGCCACCTATAGTCTTTTGCACCTTGCATAATATCCAATAATGGTTAATAACACTGTAGTCCATATCCTTTAACCCGTTTTCCAACAATTTAGACACAGCAAGTATGCTTTGAATTTTATGTTCAGAATTAAAATCCAATGATATTGATAACCCGATATCCATATTAGCCAAATTATTTCGTTATTATCTATCAGTTATCTATGCATTTTTCATATGCACTAACTTGTTATCTTTCCAACCAATAACAAGTTACGATATTTTTCCTATATAGCAAAGGCTTAGACCAACTCTTCTTCACAAGATCGCAAACGCTACACTATATATCCCGCCTAACGGAGGCTAATACTAGAGCGAAGCGTAGGCATCATCAGATGCCGGGCCGGAGTTGGCGGGCAGTGACGGCCAAGCGGCGATGGAAAGCCCGCAGGCCCTGATCGCCCCCTTGGAAAGGGGGATGGGGGGGGATTAAATAAGGCATCATCAGATGCCGGCCGAAGAACAGCGAAGCGGTGGCCCTGCGCTCTGG
>ERZ1026929.777-NODE-777-length-14040-cov-9.234752_pt1 | contig 14040 bp, 9 predicted proteins | sample MGYA00519463_ERZ1026929 | MGnify/ENA primary metagenome ERZ1026929 (study PRJEB26926, sample SAMN06164829) | human gut metagenome | biome: ENVO:00009003; feature: ENVO:2100002; material: ENVO:00002003 | host: Homo sapiens | place: USA | collected 2012 ... | reverse complement strand
ATGTCTTAGGGTCTCGTGGGCTCGGAGATGTGTATAAGAGACAGAAATTATGCTTTCTTGAAGCTGTTAACCAACGCAATGAGGTATCCCAAAGCAATAAACGCACCCGGTGCAAGAACAAATACCAGCATACCGTATTCTTCGGGAAGAATCGTGAGGTTGAATATCTTGCCTGTGCCCAGGAATTCGCGGACAGCACCCAATAAAGTCAATGCGATAGTAAAACCTAATCCCATACCCAAACCGTCGAAGAAGGATGCCACCGGATTATTTTTGGCAGCAAAAGCCTCGGCGCGGCCCAGTACGATACAGTTTACCACAATCAGCGGAATAAACAAACCCAGTGTCGCATAAAGTGCGGGAACGTAAGCCTGCATCACCATTTGCAGCAGTGTTACGAACGATGCGATTACAACAATGAAAGAAGGAATACGCACCATATCCGGAATAAGGTTCTTGATAGCGGAAATCACCACATTGGAACAGATAAGCACGAACATCGTTGCCAGTCCCATACCCATACCGTTGATAGCAGATGAAGTCGTACCCAATGTAGGACACATACCAAGCAGGAGTACAAACGTAGGATTCTCTTTTACAATCCCGTTCATCAATACTTTAAAATTATTCATATCTCTACTCCTTTCTTATTTAGCACTGACAGAATCAGTGAGTTCAACTTTAATAGTAGCTCCCGTAGCCGTATTTGCTCCGGCAGCCTCTTCCACATTCTTTTGAGTAGCTCCCGTAGCGCCGTCAGCGGTATTCTGACCTGCATAGGCAGCATATGCAACGTTTACGGCATTCAGGAATGCGCGCGAAGTAATGGTTGAAGCTGTAATGGCATCTACCTTACCGCCGTCCTTGCTTACTGTCAGAGAAGCTTCACCGGGATTCATACCTGTAATATCTCCCTTGTTTCCCTTCTTGAACCAGTCGGCAGCCTTGGAGCCCAATCCCGGAGTTTCCACATGCGACAGCAGCGAGTAATCGATAATCTTGCCTTCGGCATCGAAGCCTACCAATACCTTCAGTTCACCGCCAAAGCCCATGGAAGTCGCTTCAACAGCAGCACCGATGAATTTGCCTTCTTTAGTGGCGGGATACACAGCGTATTGGACACCGTTTACCTCCTGAGTCTTTTTTTCAGCAATCGGGTCATTGTCAAAACCCGGAACCACGGCGCTGACAGCATCGCTCAACGTCTTGGCATTGGCCTGCGCAATAGGTTCTTTCGTCAGTTCATTTACATAAGCCAGCAATGCTACGGATATCGCAGTAACTCCCGTAAGCACCAGCAACATATTCTTTAAGGATGATTCTAACTTTTTCATTTCTTCTTCGCTACCTCCCCAAAGCGTTTAGGTTTAACATATGTGTTGATAAGCGGAGTAAACGCATTCATAATCAGAATAGCGAACGACATACCTTCGGGATATGCACCGAACAGACGGATGATGACCGTGAGCAGACCGATACATACGCCGTAAATCAGCATTCCCTTATGACTCATCGGAGAAGTTACATAATCCGTAGCCATGAAGATAGCACCCAGCATCAGACCACCGGACAGCAGTTGCACCACCGGAGATACATAGATTTCCGGATTAACCCAGTACATGATGCCGGAGAAAACGAATACCGTAGCCAAAATGGATACGGGAATGTGCCATGTAATAATCTTCTTCCACAACATATAGGCCAGTCCCAACAGCAGGGCCAATGCGCTGACTTCACCCAGACAACCGCCGTTATTACCGATCAGCAAGTTGAAAGATGAGGGAAGGTCGCTCAAAGACATGCCCGGAGCACCGCTGATTACACCTTTCATTATAGCCAACGGTGTAGCAGCCGTAGTGGCATCCGTGTAAGCGGTCAGTTGTCCTACGGCAGGCCATGTGGTCATCTGCACAGGGAACGACAGCAACAGGAACACACGTCCCGCCAATGCCGGGTTAAAAGGATTACAACCCAAACCTCCGAAAGACATCTTGCCTACACCGATAGCAAACAAGGCGCCCAGAATGATAATCCAGACAGGAAGGTTGGAAGGTAAGTTGAATGCCAGCAACACACCGGTGATAATAGCGGAACCGTCACAGATGGTTGTGGTTTCTTTCTTCATCAGAAATTTGCCGATAGCCCATTCAAAGAACAGACAGGCTGCTACGGAAGTAGCCGTAACAATCAGCGCGCCCAGTCCGAAAAAGTAAAGCGATACAAGAAATGCAGGAATCAATGCTATCAGCACGCCGTACATATTCTTCTGCACGCTGTCACCGCCGTGAACGTGGGGCGAAAGGGATACGATTAATTTATTCATAAGATTATACTAAATCAATTCTTTCATTTTTTTACCTGACGTGCACGTATCATCGCTCCTACCTTACCCTTACCCAAACGGATATAGTCCAGCAACGGACGGTTGGAAGGACAAGTGAACTGGCATGAGCCACACTCGATACACGACATGACATCTTCTTTCTCTACTCTTTCAAAATCGCCGTGAGCCGATACGGTAGCAAGCAAGTAGGGTTCCAGCCCCATAGGACAGGCACTCACACATTTGGCGCAACGGATACATGGCTGCACCTCACCGCGCTTGGCTTCCTTATCGTTCATAATCAGGATGCCGGAACTACCTTTCGCAGTCGGCACATCCGTATTTACCAGCGCCTTACCCATCATCGGACCGCCGCCGATAATCTTGCCCGTATCTTCGGGCAGACCACCGCAAGCGTCAATCAACTGCTTCATCGGCGTACCGATACGTGCCAGGAAGTTGGAAGGCTTGGACAAAGACTTGCCAGTAACGGTAATGACACGCTCAAACAGCGGTTTGTTCTTCTGAACAGCCTGATATACGGCAAATGCAGTACCTACATTCTGTACAACGGCACCCGTGGAGATAGGCAATGCACCGGCAGCAACCTGGCGACTGATAACAGCGTCTATCAACTGCTTTTCACCGCCTTGCGGGTACTGCACTTTCAAGGGCACAACCTCGATACCGGCATAGCCGGCAGCTACTTTCGTCATCAGCTGGATAGCATCGGGCTTATTATTCTCAATGCCGATGAATGCCTTGTTCACCTTAACGGCTTTCATCAGGATAGAAACACCTACCATGATTTCTTCGGCATGCTCCAGCATCAACTGGTGGTCGGCAGTAAGATACGGCTCGCACTCCACAGCATTGATTATGACACATTCCGCCTTGAATGCAGGCGGCGGGCACAACTTCACCTGTGTAGGGAAACAAGCGCCTCCCAAACCTACGATACCGGCATCCGCAATCTTCTTCACGATTTCCTCGGCTGTGAGATTGCACTCTTTTACCAATGTATCGGTACGGTCTATGGTCTCTTCCCACTCATCCCCCTCTACATCAATGAATACAGCCGGTTTGGCGTATCCGCTGGCATCGACGATAGTGTCGATTTTTGCGACCTTTCCGCTGACAGACGAATGGATAGCCGCTGATACGAAGCCGCCGGGTTCGGCAATCTTTGTACCTACTTTCACAACATCACCTTTAGCAACGATAGGCTTTGCAGGAGCGCCGATATGCTGGCTCAACAAGATAACGGCTTTTGCCGGAATCTCTGCCTGTACGATAGGCTGATGTGCTGAAAGTTTATTTTCGTGTGGATGAACTCCACCGATTGAAAATGTCTTCAACATACAATTCTGTATTTTTAGTCGTTTAACTTCTTTTAATATTATGCTTCAGTTTTCGGAGTTTCCGGAGCAGCAGTTTCAGAAGCTTTGGAAGTTTCCGCTGTTTTTTTAGGAGCTTCTGCGGGCTTTGCAGGAGTTTCCACCGGCTTCTTGGCAGCTTCCGCAACTTTCTTCACCGGCTCTGCAACCTTGGAAGCAACGGCCTCTCCTTCCGCTTTCGGTTTACGCGGCGGGAAATTGAGGGCGATTATCGTACCTTGCGGACAAACTTCTTCGCATTTACGGCAAGACTTACATTTGTTCGGGTCGATGTATGCCAGATTGTTCTCCAGCGTAATTGCCTCGAACGGACATACCTTTACACACTTGCCACAGCCGATGCAGGCTACGGTACAGGCCTTACGGGCTACAGCACCCTTATCCTTGTTGACGCACTGCACATAAACGCGGCGGGATTTCTTGCCTTGCGGACGGATTTCGATAATATTTCTCGGACAAGCCTTGGCACATGCGCCGCAAGCAGTACACTTGCTTTCGTCCACCTCGGGAAGTCCGGTTTCGGGATTCATGCGGATAGCACCGAACTGGCAGGCAGACACACAGTCGCCACATCCCAAACAGCCAAAGCTGCATCCCGTTTCGCCTCCGTAAAGAGAAGCTGCGATAGCACAGCTCTTCGCACCGTCGTATTGATTGACACGAGGGCGGTTGGCACACGTTCCGTTACATCTTACCACTGCAACCATCGGTTCGGCAGCAGCAGCATCCAATCCCAGGATTTCGGCAACTTTCGTCATGACAGGCTGTCCGCCCACCGGACAAAGTTTACCTTCCAACGAACCTGCCTTGACGCAAGCATCGGCAAATCCGCTACAACCCGGGTAACCACATCCACCGCAGTTTGCCTGAGGCAGCACGGCTGCCACTTGTGCAATTCGCGGATCTTCATACACGGCAAATTTCTTGGAAGCCACGTAAAGAATAACCGCCGCAACCAGCGCTATGGCCCCCAATGAAATTACTGCAATCAGAATTACATTCATAAATTAGTTGTTTATTAATTATTTGTTTTATGTATTAGTTAGTTCATCGGTTTAATCGAGAAAGAGAACTTCTTTCCCAATCGCGACTTGTTCAGCCACAATATATAATAATAAGGTATAAGGAGCCCTAACGAACACAGTGCGGAGACCAGTTCGTCGTGCCACATAGCCATAAAAGCAAAAAGGGAAAAGATTAAAACAAGAAAAGGAAACACAAACGCAAGCAAAACCGCCATTACCCCCATAGACAATTCTCCGACAACCCATACACGGTCGCCGGGCTGATAAGAAGAACTTTCATCTATAACATCGATAAGCTTTTCTTTTGTATCGGCAGAACTGCAATGTCCCTTGATACTGCATGAAGCACATGCTGAAGTTTGAACAATCCTCACCTGAAGATGAGTGCCGTTTATGTTTTCCACAATACCCTGATGTCTTATAGTATCCGCCATTTTGCAAAGTGTGCATTACAAATCGCGGCAAATTTACGCATTATTTGCGAACTGCAAGGGATTAGACTGCTTTTTCTGTGTACGTAAACGCTCTTTTTCCTGTTTTTCGCAGTTTTTCGCTATTTTTTCTTCTGAAAAACAAAAAAGAGCGCCCCGCTGTCAGCGGAGCGCCCCCTTTAATCATTCGCAACAGATATGGTTACCATTTGTAATTGATACCGAAGCTCAACAATTCCTTCACCTGGAAATAGCTGTCGCCTTCGGTCGGTTTGGCACTGTCATCAAAACGGGCATGCACATAAAGTTTGGTGGAGAGATAACGGTTCAGCACAAAATTAATGGTGTTTTCCCATTCAATACGTGTCCACTCGTAACTGGTCTGGAAGTCCAACCGTGAATCCAGAACGATAGAAGGTATGATAGTCCACGAAAGCGTAGGCTGTATTTGAGAACCGAAATTATGCTTGACGCACTTACCCTCGTCCAGACCGAACTTCACTTCGTCCACCTCTTTATTGCCCACATAGCGCAACATATAGGTCAGCGGAGCGATAAAAACAGACAAGTTAAACTTTTCCTTTTTCAGCTTATAGTCTATACCGATACTGGACGACCAATCTGCGGGTGCAAAGAATGCTGAGACCAGCTCTTCGCTATTCGCCTTGTAACTATGGCAAAACTGTGTTTTAAATTCCGTAGTAATGGTATAATACCACTTGGATGCAGCCTGAATACCCAATTTGCTATAAAGGCGGAACTGGTCGGTACTTACCAGGTAATCGTGGAACTCATCGGAAGGAGCTGAGTTGAAACCGAACTTGGCATCCAGCATATTCTCCCATTGGAGTTTCTCCCTATCGTTATAGTTGGCAAACAACTGCAGGTTGGCAAGCAAGGAGTTCGTACTTTCACCGCCCTTATACCAGTTGTCGGAAATATAGTTTTGCGTAATCTGCAACGAACCGTTTCCACCGGTCACCCACCAGTTGGGCTTTTGTATCACGACTTCCGCCTCTTCTTTCACTCTTGCCATGTTCTCTTGGGCAAAGAGTTTCACCACGGAAGGCTTGGAAGAGATTTCCTTTTCGATATTGTCCTTGAAAAGTTTTTTCTTTTTAATCTCTTTCTCGGTCATTACCACCAAGTCCGGACGATTGACGTACGTATTCATCATCACACGGTCCACAACCCTATTCGCATTCTCTTTCGACAAGAAGCTCAATGTATCGAACGGCAAGAGCTCTTTCGTCATCGTAGGTACAGTATCCGGCTTCTGGAAAGTCCAGTCAACCTGCGACAGGCGTTCCATAGGAGCATAATAATAAGTGGTGGGAACAAACATACGGTAATAGTCCGGATTGTATGCAATATACCGTTCGGGAGTAGCCGGATCGTTCAAATAATCCAACACCCCGAAATATTTTTCATACAGCACAGAGACTGTATCCAACCGATACCCGTTATCGCAGGGTTTCAGCTTCAATATCCAGTTCTGGCTCCAAATACCCGACAATGTATCCGCATTCTCCGTTGCAGCCCGCTTTCTTGTACTCTTTGCAGCATTCTGGGCTATCACCGGAAAAGAAAGCAGTGCGGCAACCAATCCTATTAAAATACGTCTATTCCTCATACTTTTCTTAAAATCTATATTTGAACGCAAAATTAAATCAAAATGTTCAGATTACAAAAGGTGGAAAGTGAAAGTTTATCAGAACCTTATTACGCACAGATATTCCACTTTTTATAATTGTTTTCACCAAACTGTTATGTACTTCCTCTTTTTTTTCATAATTTTGCGCTTTAATTTTTAGAGAAAACATTTAAAAACAGTATAGCTGTGGGAGAAACAAAGTATATTTTCGTCACCGGTGGCGTTGCCTCTTCATTGGGCAAAGGTATTATTTCGTCATCCATCGGTAAATTATTGCAAGCAAGAGGTTATAAAGTAACAATTCAGAAGTTCGACCCGTATATCAATATCGACCCGGGTACGCTGAACCCTTATGAGCACGGAGAATGCTACGTAACGGTAGACGGCCATGAAGCCGATCTCGACCTGGGGCACTACGAACGCTTCCTGGGTATCCAGACCACAAAGGCCAACAATATTACAACCGGACGTATCTACAAAAGCGTTATCGACAAAGAGCGCCGCGGCGATTATCTGGGAAAGACCATTCAGGTAATCCCTCACATTACGGATGAAATCAAGCGTAATGTAAAGCTGTTGGGCAACAAATATAAATTCGATTTCGTAATTACCGAAATCGGTGGTACGGTAGGCGACATCGAGTCTCTTCCGTACTTGGAAAGCATCCGCCAGTTGAAATGGGAACTGGGTAAAGACGCCTTGTGCGTACACCTTACTTATGTACCCTATCTTGCAGCAGCCGGCGAATTGAAAACCAAACCGACCCAGCACTCCGTAAAAGAGTTGCAAAGCGCCGGTATCCAGCCCGATGTGCTGGTACTCCGCACGGAACATGAGCTGAGCAACACCTTGCGCAAGAAAGTGGCCCTTTTCTGCAATGTAGACGAAAAAGCCGTTGTACAGAGCATCGATGCACCTACTATCTACGAAGTGCCTATTCTGATGCAGGCTCAGGGACTGGACGAAACTATCCTGAAGAAAATGGGACTTCCCGTGGGCGATACTCCGGGGCTGGGCCCGTGGCGCGCTTTCCTCGAACGCCGTCACAAGGCAGAAACGACCGAACCGGTACACATCGCACTGGTGGGCAAGTACGATTTGCAGGATGCCTACAAATCCATCCGCGAAGCCCTTTCACAAGCCGGAACATACAATGACCGCAAGGTATCCGTAGATTTCGTAAACAGCGAGAAGCTGACGGACGAAAACGTAGCGGAAGCATTGAAAGGCATGTCGGGCGTTCTCATCGGACCGGGCTTCGGCGAACGTGGCATTGCCGGAAAGTTCGTAGCCATCAAATATGCGCGTACACACGACATTCCGACATTCGGTATCTGCCTGGGTATGCAATGCATTGCCATTGAATTTGCCCGCAACGTACTGGGATACACTGATGCCAATTCGCGCGAAATGGATGAAAAGACACCGCACAACGTTATCGACATCATGGAAGAGCAGAAGTCCATTACCAATATGGGCGGCACGATGCGTCTGGGCGCTTACGAATGCGTATTGCAAGAAGGCAGCAAAGCATACGAGGCCTATGGCACGGAACACATACAGGAGCGCCACCGCCACCGCTATGAGTTCAACAACGCATATAAGGCAGAGTATGAAGCAGCCGGCATGCAGTGTACGGGCATCAATCCGGAATCGGACCTGGTGGAGATAGTAGAGATACCCGCCCTGAAATGGTTTGTCGGAACCCAGTTCCACCCCGAATACAGCAGTACCGTACTGCACCCGCATCCGCTATTTGTAGCTTTCGTAAAGGCTGCGATTGAAAACGAAACAAAGTAATCATCACTAATTAATAATTGAAAATTCATATTTGATTAAATGGATAAAAACACCATCACAGGCCTTGTCTTGATAGCAATTCTGTTAGTCGGATTCAGCTTTCTGAGCCGTCCGAGCAAGGAGCAACTGGCTGCACAGCAACGCTATTACGACTCCATAGCCCAAGTACAACAACGCGAAGCTGACCTGAAAGCAAAGGCGGAAGCTGCCTTGGCCAATGACAAAGAGGAACAGACGGCAGACTCTACCGCTCTCTTCTTCAACGCTCTTCAGGGAACCGACTCACAGGTTACAATACAAAACAATCTGGCAGAGCTGACAGTTGCCACCAAGGGCGGACGTATTTCGTCAGCTACGTTGAAAGAGTATATGGGACAGGACAAAAAGACACCTGTTACCCTATTCAGCGGCAACGATGCTTCCATGAACTTCCTTTTCTACAACAAGAAGGAAACCATACAGACGGAAAACTACTATTTTTCGGTGGTGAACCGTACGGACAGCACCGTAACCATGCGTTTGGCGGCAGACAGCGCCAGCTATATCGACTTTAAGTATGCCATGCACAATGACACCTATCTGGTAGACTTTACAATTGACGCCGTAGGTATGGCAAACAAGCTGGCAAACACCGACTATGTAGACATCGAATGGTCGCAGCGTGCACGTCAGATAGAAAAGGGATATACGTATGAGAACCGCCTGGCGGAGTTGACCTATAAAATTACCGGAGACGGAACCGATTACCTGTCTGCCGGCAAGAACGATGAGAAAGAAGTGGCAAAACGCCTGGACTGGATTGCTTTCAAGAACCAGTTCTTCTCTTCCGTATTCCTCGCCGATGCCAACTTTGAGAAAACGAAGCTGAACTCAAAGCTGGAGACACAGGGAAGCGGCTACATCAAGGACTACTCTGCCGAAATGAGCACTGCTTTCGACCCGACCGGCAAGACTCCGACGCAACTGTTCTTCTACTTCGGTCCCAACCACTACAAAACGCTGACCGCGCTCGATAAAGGACGCGAGGACAAGTGGGAGCTCAACCGCCTGGTATATCTGGGCTGGCCGTTAATCCGCTGGATAAACAAATGGTTCACCATCAACATCTTCGACTGGCTGTCCAGCTGGGGATTGAGCATGGGTATCGTTCTGCTGCTGATGACATTGATTGTAAAAGCAGTGGTATTTCCCGCAACTTGGAAAACGTACATCTCCTCTGCCAAAATGCGTGTACTGAAACCGAAAATAGATGAAATAGGCAAGAAATACCCCAAGCAGGAAGATGCCATGAAGAAACAGCAGGAAGTGATGGCGCTTTACAGCCAATACGGCGTGAGTCCGATGGGCGGCTGTCTGCCGATGCTGATTCAGTTCCCCATTCTAATGGCATTGTTTATGTTCGTGCCGAGTGCCATCGAGCTGCGCCAGCAAAGTTTCTTGTGGGCCGATGACTTGTCCACGTACGATGCGTTCATCAATTTCCCGTTCCATATTCCGTTCCTGGGCAGTCACCTCAGCCTTTTCTGCCTGCTGATGACAGTAACGAATATCCTGAACACCAAATTTATGATGCAGCAGCAGGACACAGGCGCCAACCCGCAAATGGCAGCCATGAAATGGATGTCGTACCTGATGCCCGTTATGTTCCTATTTATATTGAACGACTATCCTTCGGGACTGAACTACTACTACTTCATTTCTACGCTTGTCAGTGTGGTAACTACCATCATCATGCGCAAAATGACGAATGAGGAAGCGCTTCTGGCACAACTGGAAGCGAACAGGAAAGACCCGAAGAAAATGAAAAAGACCGGCTTCGCTGCCCGCCTTGAAGCTATGCAGAAGCAACAGGAGCAGATGATGAAAGAAAAGCAGAACAGGAAATAAACTTCCGTTCAAGATATTTTCTCAGAAGGAAGCCGGACAATGCACTTTGCCCGGCTTCCTTTTCCTTTTTTCAAGTATATCAGTCTCCCCAAAAAGAGTTATCGAATGTATCCCAAAAACCTATTTATCGAATATGCAGACTAAATACACCTACAAAGAAATCTGGCTTATAGCCTACCCTATTCTCATCAGCCTGCTCATGGAGCAGATGATCGGCATGACAGACACTGCCTTCCTGGGACGCGTGGGCGAGATAGAATTAGGAGCATCCGCCATTGCAGGTATCTTCTACATAGTAATGTTCATGGTGGCATTCGGTTTCAGTATCGGAGCGCAAATTCTGATAGCACGGCGCAACGGCGAACAGCAATATAAAGAGATAGGCAACCTCTTCTACCAGGGAGTCTATTTCCAGTTGGGAATGGCAGCGGTTATGTTTGCCCTCTGTTACAGCTTCGCTCCGGTGATATTGAAACGGCTTGTCTCTTCCCAGCACATCTACGATGCGGCAATGAGCTACCTCAACTGGCGTGTATTCGGATTCTTTTTCTCCTTTACGGCAGTGATGTTCCGTGCGTTCTTTCTGGGAACGACACAGACCAAAACGCTGACGCTGAACTCAATCGTCATGGTATTGAGCAATGTCGTATTCAACTACATCCTGATATTCGGAAAATTCGGAGTGCCGCAGCTCGGCATTGCCGGAGCCGCCATAGGCTCGTCGTTGGCGGAATTGGTGTCATTGATATTCTTCATCCTCTACACCCGTCACCGCATCGACATCCGCAAGTACGGACTGGACAAAATACCGGGTATCCGCTGGAACATACTCAAACGCATGCTCAACGTCTCTTTCTGGACGATGGTACAGAATTTCCTGTCACTCTCCACGTGGTTCCTGCTCTTCCTTTACGTAGAGCATCTGGGAGAACGTTCGCTGGCCGTTACCAACATCATCCGCAACGTATCGGGCATAATGTTCATGGTTATGATGGCATTCGCTTCAACCTGCGGGTCGCTTGTCAGCAACCTTATCGGAGCAGGACACACCGACTGCGTGCCCGGTACGATACGGCAGCATATCCGCATAGCCTATGCGTTCGTGTTGCCGCTTGCCGTGTTCTTTGCGCTGTGCCCCAAGCTGATACTGAGCGTGTACACAGATATGCCGGAACTGCAAGAGGCAGCCGTTCCCTCGCTTTGGGTACTTTGCTCCGCCTATCTGTTCCTCGTACCCGCCAACGTCTATTTCCAGTCCGTATCGGGAACCGGAAACACGCGTACTGCCCTGGCCCTGGAGATGATAACACTGGTGGTTTATACCTGCTACATCACATACATCGTAGCTTATCTGAAACTGGACGTGGCATTTGCATGGACATCGGAAATTGTTTATTCCGTAGGAATCCTGGTACTTTGCTATTTCTACATGAAGAAAGGGAAATGGAGTCTGAAGAAAATTTAAATTAATTTCCTATCTTCGTTACCGAAATAAATCTTCAAACATATATGAAACAATCAAACCTATTATTTATGTCGGCAGCAATGATGTTGGCATCCTGCGGCGGAACCAAAGACGCAGGACAGAACGGAACGCTTATCGAAAGATCGGATATAAAGATTGAAGGTAAGCGCATGACGCCCGAAGCGCTTTGGGCAATGGGCCGTATCGGCAGCGTAGCCGTATCGCCCGACGAGAAACAGATTGCTTACTCGGTAGCCTATTACAGCGTACCGGAAAACAAGAGCAACAACGAGTTGTTTGTCATGAATGCCGATGGCAGCAGCAACAGACAAATCACCCGCGACAGCTGGCAGGAAAGCCAACCCGTCTGGATTAAAGACGGCAAGAAAATCGCTTTCCTCTGCAACGAAAGCGGCAGCAGCCAGGTGTGGGAGATGAATCCGGACGGTACGGAACGCAAACAGCTCACCCGGTACGAGGGAGACATCGAGGGATTCGCTTTCTCGCCCGACGGCAAGAAGCTGCTTTTCATTGCGCAGGTAAAAACCGTGCAGAGCACCGCCGACAAGCATCCCGACCTGCCCAAGGCAACCGGTATCATCGTTACCGACTTGATGTACAAGCATTGGGACGAATGGGTGACAACCGCTCCGCATCCCTTCGTTGCAGACTTCGACGGCAACGGCATCAGCAACGTACAGGATATTCTGGACGGCGAACCCTACGAAAGCCCGATGAAACCTTGGGGCGGTATCGAGCAACTGGCCTGGAGCCCTGCTTCGGATAAAGTGGCCTATACCTGCCGCAAAAAGACGGGACTGGCCTATGCCGTCTCCACCAATTCCGATATTTACATCTATGACCTTGCCACCGGGAAAACGGAAAACATCACCGAAGAGAACAAAGGGTACGATACCAATCCCCAATATTCGCCCGACGGCAAGTACATAGCCTGGCAGAGCATGGAACGCGACGGCTACGAGGCAGACCTCAACCGCCTGTTCGTCATGAACCTTGCAACCGGAGAGAAGCGTTTCGTAAGCCGCGCCTTCGAATCCAACGTAGATGCTTTCTTGTGGAACAAAGACTCGCAAAGCATATACTTCATCGGCGTATGGCACGGTGAAACGCAGATTTACAACATCGGTCTTGCCGACAATGACAGTCTGAACCGGCTTACCGACGGCATGCACGACTACGCCTCTCTCGCCCTTTGCGGTGACAAGCTCATTGCCAAGCGCCACTCCATGAGTATGGGAGATGAGATATATGCCGTAAACAACACACGCAGCGGCAATGCTTTCGCCAAGGCCGAGCAACTGACATTCGAGAACAAGCAAATCTATGACCAACTGGAGATGGGTAAAGTAGAGGCCCGCTGGATGACGACCACCGACGGCAAACAAATGCTGACCTGGGTTATCTACCCGCCCCAATTCGACCCGAACAAGAAGTACCCCACCCTGCTCTTCTGCGAGGGCGGGCCTCAAAGCCCCGTCAGCCAGTTCTGGAGCTATCGCTGGAATTTCCAGATTATGGCTGCCAACGACTATATCATCGTAGCCCCCAACCGCCGCGGTCTTCCGGGCTTCGGTGTGGAGTGGAATGAAGCTATCAGCGGCAATTACGGCGGCCAGTGCATGAAAGACTACTTCACAGCCATCGACGAAATGGCAAAAGAACCATTTGTCGACAAAGACCGCCTGGGTTGTGTAGGCGCCAGCTTCGGCGGCTTCTCCGTTTACTGGCTTGCCGGACATCACGACAAACGCTTCAAGGCATTCATCGCCCACGACGGTATATTCAATATGGAAATGCAGTACCTGGAGACAGAGGAAAAATGGTTTGCCAACTGGGATATGGGCGGCGCATACTGGGAAAAGGACAATGCCACAGCCCAACGTACATTTGCCAACTCCCCCCACCTCTTCGTAGATAAATGGGACACCCCCATCCTCTGCATTCATGGCGAAAAGGATTTCCGCATCCTTGCCAACCAGGCAATGGCTGCCTTTGACGCTGCCGTAATGCGCGGTGTTCCTGCCGAACTGCTTATCT
>ERZ1026929.770-NODE-770-length-14157-cov-6.733300_pt1 | contig 14157 bp, 8 predicted proteins | sample MGYA00519463_ERZ1026929 | MGnify/ENA primary metagenome ERZ1026929 (study PRJEB26926, sample SAMN06164829) | human gut metagenome | biome: ENVO:00009003; feature: ENVO:2100002; material: ENVO:00002003 | host: Homo sapiens | place: USA | collected 2012 ... | reverse complement strand
GAGATGTCTTAGGGTCTCGTGGGCTCGGAGATGTGTATAAGAGACAGGTCCAAAGCTAGGCAAAAAGTATAAATTTTGCAAATTATAAACATACAACAAACAATATTTGCAACTTTAATTGTTTTTAATAAAAATAACACCGTACTTTGTACTCGTTAAACAACCATATTATTAACAAGACAAACATAAGTGTTATGAAAAAGAAGAATTTTCTGTTCGCCTCTTGTTTATTAGGCATCTTCGCTTTTAGTTCCTGCGAGAAAAACCTTTATGATGAAAGCAAACAGCCTGAAGAAGAAACCAAAATGACTGACTTAATAGTTCCCAAAAACTTTGATTGGTCAGATACTCAAGAAGTTAAAGCTCAAATTACGCCTGCCGAAACAATAGTTTCCGTGTACTTAGACAAAGAATGTAAAGAAGAAGCATTACTTTTCCAAATGGATATGAATATCGAATCTAATGATAACCAATCAGTAGAGTTTCCTATAGCAATACCAACATACGTAGAAAATGTATATGTGAAATATGAAGGAGTAGATAGAATATCTATTGTACCAGTCCAAGACGGAAAAATCGCTATTAAAGCTCCTCAAATACAAAACATTAAAAGCAGAGCTGTCATAAATACAAAAAATAGCAATGAATATGGCCTTCTCAGTATTAACGGAACCCTTATGTTTGAAGATATGTACCCTCAATTAGGTGATTACGATTTTAATGATTTTGTAGCACGGTATAATCTTAGAATTCTGTACAAATACTCACGTGGAAAATACTATGCACATAAAATGTGTATAAGTGTTCAAATTAGAGCAGTCGGAGGTATATATAAATATGAACCATATATCCGTCTGACAAAAGTAAAAGCCGACAATATTATTATAGAAACAACTGAAAAAAATGTAAAATCTATAAAAGGTCCAAACGGAGAGGCAATTATCTCATATAAGAGTCCTACACCTCCCAGCGGATATAAATATTATAATACAGAAAAGAATGAGATGACTAAACCAGATAAGTTTAAAGAGATTTGGATCACTTTTAAAAATCCGATTGAATACGAAGACGTAATGGATAAAAACTATAATATAGATATGTATATTGCCAAAGAAAATCATAAACAAGAAATTCATTTAAAAGGATACGAACCGGTTTATGATCAACATCAAGATTATGCGGACAAAAATAATTTTGTATGGGGGATTAGAACATGGGGAATTTTTGATCATGCTATCGAAGGAAAAAATTTCCTAAAAGCATATCCTCAATTTAAAGGTTGGGTCACTAGCGGCGGAAAAGAATATAAAAGATGGTGGGAGGAAGTAGATTATCGATATGTAATTAGAAATTAAGAAGTTTATCACACTCTTAACATAAAAAAGAGGTAAAACGAATCATTATGAATCTTTCACCTCTTTTTCTTTTGGCTATAACCAACAGCCTTTTATCCTATTTTTTTCAATAAACCTACCTTTTGATAATCTATATCCGGTATATTATCAAAAGAAAGATAAATATACCTCTTACGAACTATTGAATATATTTTGCAAATTACAAATGAACAAAAAAATAATATTTGCAACTTTTCTTGCTTTATCTACAAATTATTACGAAATTTACAACGGTAAAACAATAAAGTTACTAACAAAGCAAACTACTCTGTTATGAAAAAGAAAAATATCCTATTTGCAACCTGTTTATTGGGAGCATTCGCTTTCAGTTCCTGCGAGAAGAATCTTTATGATGAAAGTAAGCAATCTGAGAAAGAAATCAAAATGACCGATTTAGAGATTCCTGCTAATTTCCCGTGGGAAACCTCCAAAGACGCTAAATGTAAAATCGTATCTTCCACAACTTCTTTAGTGTCTATATTCTTAGATTCCAATTGTACCCAACTGTTATCTACGGTCAATATAGACCCTGCAGCTCCCGCCTTGCCAGTAGTAGTACCAGATTATCTTGAGAAGGCTTATTTAAAATATGAGACTGTTTCAGCAGGTAATAAAGTAATAGAAACAGAAGTGACAAATGGAATGATTAATTTCTCACTTCCCGAAGATGCCAAACCTTCAGTTGCTCCTGTTGTAACTAGAGGTGGTGGCAAAGGAGATTATACTCCGCAACCAGGTATGGAAGATAATATACTCGAGTATCCTAGTGGATATGGTACTGTTATGTTTGAAGATATGTATCCTCAATTAGGAGATTATGACTTTAATGATTTTGTAGCCTGGTACAAATACCAATTACAGGATTTCTTCCACAAAGGAGGAACATGGTATACTTATGTCATGCAGATCGGGTTTCAGATCAGAGCTCTTGGAGGTATTAACGATTTTTCTCCTTACATAAATCTGGCAGGAGTGAAATACGATGATATTGATGAAATAATTTTCCAAGAAACAGGAGACGGGATAGAATTCATAAAAGGTCCGAACGGAGAAGCAATTCTTTCCTATACCAATCCATCTAAGCCGGCAGGTAGCAAATACCTGAATACAGAACCGGAATACATAACCACCTCCGGTGTTAACACATCTATTTATATATATTTCAAAGAGCCTGTCGAGCTATCCAGATTACAAGATAAAATGGTAGATATTTATCTAGCCAAACCTGACCATGGAACTGAAATCCATTTGAAAGGGTATAAGGGAATCTATCCTTCTTCACAAAATGCCAAATATTCAAATGAGGATAATTATGTATGGGGACTGAAAGCTCCTGCTGCACTCAATCATATGATTGAAGAAAATGATTTCATAAAAGGATATCCTAAATTCAAAGACTGGATAGAAGGCAAAGGGCATAAGCAATGGTGGGTAAGCCCTAAGAATGACTACCTCATTCTGCTTAATTAAGTTTCATGTCACAACATATATTTAAAGCCGGAATCATGATAAATCAGACATGATTCCGGCTGTATTTTTCTGAAGAAAGTTTCTAACCCTTCCTCTTTAATAAATCTGTCGGGCTCTCCCCAAACAGTTCTTTATAACATTTGGCAAAATAAGAAGGGGAACTGAAACCGACTTCATAACCAATCTCCGACACTGTCATATCCGATGAAGCAAGCAGAGACGCGGCTTTCTTTAGACGGGCAATACGGAGTAATTCATTAGGAGAATAATTAGTCAAGGATTTTATCTTACGATAAAGCTGTACGCGGCTCAACCCCATATCTTTGCCCAAATCTTCTACGTTCAAACCGGAATCTCCCATCTTCTCATCAATCAAAGCTTTGAATTTCTCTACAAATTCCTTGTCCATATCACAAACATCTTCTTTCGCCAATGCCTGTCCATCACCAAAGAATTGTTTCAGACGGCGATGCGAATCTATCAGATTACGAACACGTGCCAACAGTAATTGAGAACTGAAAGGTTTGGAGATATAAGAATCCGCACCACCGTCGTACCCTTGAATCCTCTGTTCATCTAAAGAACAGGCTGTTAATAAGATAACAGGAATATGGCATGTTTGCAGTTCGCTTTTCAGACGGCGGCAACATTCAACGCCGTCAATACCGGGCATCATTACATCGGAGATAATCAAATCCGGGACATATTTCATAGCTTTGCGGATACCTTCCGAACCATCTGCCGCTTCAATGACAGTATAGTCTGCATGAAGTAATCCATGAACATACAGACGAATATCCGCATTATCATCAATGATAAGTACAGAAGGTTTGGAAGAATCATAGTTCTTCTCCAGTTCCTCTTCTTCAACGGGCACAGCGTTATTCAAGGGAGATACTTCGGAAACAGAGGTTGCGGAAGAATCTTCCAAAGAAAATACTTCGCAGGTCCGTACCGGTAAATCGACAGTAAAAACAGTTCCTTGCTTTTCATCACTTTCCACTGATATAGTTCCACCGTGCAGTTCGACGAAAGCCTTTACTAAAGCCAATCCTATTCCCGAACCGGCATGATGCATATCTATTTTATAAAAACGATCAAAAATATTACGAATATGTTCGGCAGAAATCATCGAACCAGTATTAGATACAGTAAAACGAATCCAACGGCTATCATCTTTTGTCAAGGTGGACAAACGGACGGCAATTTTTCCATTTTCCGGCGTAAACTTAAAAGCGTTCGACAGAAGATTAAAATAAATCCGTTCCAACTTCTCCACATCGGCTTGTGTATGATAATTCGAATCCGGCATATTATCGAAAGAGAAATGGATATGCTTCTTATGGGCTGCCGCCTGGAAAGATTCATTCCACCCTTCAAAAGAAGAAAGGATATCTACCGAAACAGGAGTATATTCCATTTTTCCGTTCTCATATTTACGGAAGTCCAGAATCTGATTGACCAAGCGCAAGAGAATATTTACGTTACGCTGAATGAGCAACAACATCCGGTGCTGATCTCCGGTCAGCGTTCTGTCTGCCAATAATTGTTCCACAGGATCAGCAACCAAAGTCAGAGGGGTACGGAAATCATGAGAGATATTCGTAAAGAAAACCAGTTTGGCATGAGTCGCTTCTTCCAGTTGATGCGACAGTTGAATCAGTTGGTCACGCTGTTCCTCCAATTTATCCCGCTGTTCTTCGAGTTGCTTCTTCTGTTCTGATAATTCCCTATTCAACCGGTTCTTGGAACGGAGAGATTTATAAACGACAAGTAGCAATCCGGCCACCAATAACAGAATCAACAAACTTCCATACATGATAACCTGCTGGGTAGCTACCCTTGAAAGATAACCACTGATACGTCCGTTCAGTGTTTCGATTTTTTGGTCGAGTTCTGAAATATGAGTAGTCTGAAGTTGCATGATATGCGCATTGGTACGGTCGACAACAGCCGTATTCATCACCGTTTCGCGAGGATAAGATTTCTTTTCGAGAATGTTCATTGCCAGTTGCAGTACTTTATCTCCATTGGTAGGATAAATGAAAGTCGCGTCCAATACACTATCGAGCACGAGTTCCAGACCATTTCCCTTACCAGGCAGGGCGTCAATGCCTACAAAAATCATTTCTTTTTCCCGTCCGGCTTTTTTGGCAGCCTGATAAGCTCCCGGAGCTATTCGGTCATTATGCGCATACACAGCATCAATCTTCGAGTGACGTCGAAGCATACTGTCCATTTCTACTTCTGCCGGCCCACGCTCCCAAGCCGCATCTGCTTTATCAATCAGCTTTATCTCGGGAAAATGACTGATAGCAGCCATAAATCCCTGATGACGTTCCATGGCGGGAGTCGAGCCACTTAACCCAGTCAGTTCAACGATATTACCTTTCCCTTTCAGGCGGGAAGCGATATAATTGCCTACCGCACGACCGATTTCATAATTATCCGCACCAATATAAGCAGTATATTTATCCGAAAGAATTTTCCGGTCGACCGTGATGACCGGAATTCCTTTCCGGTAAGCCTCCTCAACAATTGGAGTCATGGGGGCAGCCTCATTAGCTGAGATGATCAGCAAATCCACTCCCTTATCCATAAAGTAATGAATATCTTCCGCCTGTCTGCGGTTATCATCACCGGCAGAACGTATCTCGACAGATACACCATCATAGAACATCGCTTCACGAAGTATCTCATCATTCATCTTATGTCGCCACGAATCATCACTACATTGCGCCACACCGATACGAAAACGGGGAGTATCCTGCCGACACGCCGTTATCCCAATAAGGCAAAGCAGTATTGCCGTCCAACGAAAATATCTCATAGCACTGTGCTTTTCTTTCTTCATCGTACCTCTTACCATACAAAATCCTATTCTATATCGGGATAAAGATAATGGTTTTCTTTCAAATGAATACAGAATAAGCACTCTAAATCTTCACATAAACAAGTTTTTTATATTTCAAACTATTCCATCCCACGCATCGAAAAAACAACGACTATGGTCCAACGAAAACAGTGGCCGTCCCGATTTTATTGTATTCGAAACGGCCCTCCCCCCTAAATTCTTATTATTTTATTCAATGTATCCTGTTCCGTTACCGAAATTCAGATGTATCACATTACCGGCTGAGCCTTGTATGGAGTATCCTCCCCTTTCTCACTCCAACGGGATCCAGTATCACATACTCGTCAGATACAACAGATAATACACATCAGGTGGTATCACTAGGATCGAGTTTCCATCCCGGACAGCCGTATTGTTTGTACATTTGTAATAGTGCAAAGTCTAAATCAAATTGTCAATATTGCCTAATAATCTTTCTTTGACAAAGGATTGTATCAACGTTTTAATCTTCAGATTCGTTGGTTGTATTAATGGTGAAGCATTGTTTGATAATTTTCATCAGCTTGTCCATGTTTTCCGATACATACGTATAATATACGTTGTCTTTAAGGATAAAGCCCATAGATTCAATACGAGTTCTCTCTGCATCAGAAAAAGAATAGTCACTCGTAACCAACGCTATCTCGTATTGCTCTTTTTTGTCTTTCCTATATTGTATCCAAACTTGAATTACGCACTGATCTTTGTAGAACTTGATTACAGACTTCCATGCACTCCTATCTACCCAATAAATCCATCCCTTCGCCTCTGGAAGATGATCTTTCAGATGATGGCTCAAATAATCATCAAGATGCATATTCTTTACAGAGAACGGCTGTTTGTATGAGTTCTTAACACACTCTATACCATATTCTTCCCGGTATTGTATACGTTTCGTATTACAGTATTCCAAAAGATAGTCATGATGTACGAATTCCGCCCATTTGTTTTCTGGCGTTTCTAGATAAGAGTCCTTTATTTCTTTAATAAATAAATCACGTGACTCTTTATCCATGCCACTAAATCTATTGAGAAAGTTTTGAAAATCTTCTGTGTTATTGTTCATAATTTGTTTCCACTGGTCAGAAGAATAACCAAAAAAACATTCGTCCAAAGGATAAGATGTCAGACTGGGTATAAGTGCTTGGCGAACGTTATCACTTGTCCATCCCTCGTCTTCTTTCTTGTCAAATAAAAGAAGGAAACTCTTGTAAATATTTGTCAATCCCTGCAGGCTGAAAACATCACTATTCTTTGACCATGAAACAAGTAATTTAATTTCCCCATTCCAAAAAGGATGAGCCTGAACCTTCCATATTTCAGATTCTGCTTTGTTGCCCAGTTCTTTGCATATTCTAATCTTTTCCAATTCATGTCCGTTAAACACAACTTTGGTTTGTTCTTCTTGCATTAGGATATAGTCATACCAAGAAAGACTGCTATCTCTGTATTTGTTGAGAAACGTTAAGAATGGACGATTGTTCAGTTTGTTTCTCCTTACATGATTCCTTATGGTCTGATATACTCGTACGTATTCGTACATGTTATCCTGACCTTTCAAATATTCTGTTAGCAAAGCCTTGAGAACATAAAACTCTCCATCCTCGCTACTATCTCCATACAACCTGACAATTTCAGGCTGATAGCTTCCATCGTCGAATTTAGATATAGCAATCAATGCATTCATGTACTCAGATACATCCTGGATGGAGATTGCTTCTGCATCTTCGACAGGATTTATGCGATTATGCTCGTGACAGGTTTTCAGTTCAAGCACAATTCGGATGATATTGTTCATCGCTGTGTCTATAGAGCCAATTCCACGTGTTCTACGTCTATCTTTGTTGTAGAAAAACTCTTCCCAGTTATCCCACTCTTTTCCGAAAAATTCTTTTTCATTATTCGCTCTTTTCAGCAAGCGAGGCTTTATCTGTTCAGAATCGGTAAGTTTCTCGCCACGGCTGTTCATGGTGATATATAATTCTTCGCCTTGTGATGTCATATCAACATCGAAGTACCAGAAGAACACGTGACACACAACATTGCTAAGAGATAGGTTCTCACACTCATCTATAATATTACCAAACACTTCCAATGCTCCTATCATTGACGAAATCGTAGGGTCATTTTCATACTCGCTCTTAAACCATGTCTGGTCATATATACTCTTGTGATATATTACTCCAGATTTGAAAAGATTCTGCAGAAAAGATTCTGTATTAGAACGTACACGATAAGTAAATGCCGGTACATTACTATCGAAATTGAGCCTGCTTATAAACTGTTTATGGCATCCCTGTCCTTCAGAAACAGCAAGATAATAGCAGAGAAGTAATATTGTTGTATATCTTTGTTGTCCATCTATAAGATAATGTTCGGTTCCTGATTTATATGAATACAAGAAACCGATATTCGCATTGCCTTGCTTAAGTTTATAGTCAAGGTCTCTCAGAAACTGCATAAGCACCCGCTTGTTTTTTGGAGTTCCCCATACGTATTCTCGCTGTATCTCAGGAACAACGAATTTGAAGTTGTCCAATAAGTCGTTTATGTTCTTTTTATCCATTGTTATAACAATTGTCTTCTAAACTGGTGGTTGAAAAATTCGGTAATGCCAAATATGAGGTCAAATTGGCATCAATATCCTTCACAGTTCTCTTTATATCTTCTTCAGTCCAAAACACATCATGATAGTCTATACCGTTTTCATCAATACTTTTCATTTTTGACATGAATACATCCAAGGTGTGAGGCCGAATGTAAGCATTTACATCATCCATAACGTGTTCACTGTAGATTCTGACCATTTTTAGGATTAGCTTGTCATTGCCATAGCCTCTATTGATACTCTTGTGTAATAAAACTATATTACCAATGGAATTCAACCCTTTGCGGTTTTCTTCTAAAAGCAACTCCCTGTCTTCTTCGGACATATTGTCTTCGTCAATCTGTCTTGTCTGTGAACGAATATGTTCCTTGTCTTCCTCTGAAGTAATATGCTTTAGATATTGTTGTTTTAAGTGCCTGACCACCTGCTTTTTCTTACCTCCCTTTTCAATAGTACGAGGTAAAATATCAAGTAAAGGTAGAATCTTTGAAATCAAAGAAGTTTTATACCAGTTTATCGTAGAGATGTTTAGGATATCTTTTCGTAAGACAATGAGTTTTTCTTCAACATCCTCTATAAACTCACCTTTTATAACCTTTTGTATAGCATCTTTTCCACCATCAATTTCACCGTATAAAGTAGCCAATTGATGACGAATAATTCGCTTGATGGTATCCTTGAAATCTTTCTTTCCCTTAGCGTTTATCCAAATACCATAAACCAACTCAAAGGTTATGACATCGCTTTTGAAATTGTACATCAAGTAACCTATAAGATTATGGGTCTCTGCATCGTTATACCAGTCCACGAGGGTAAAATGAAATTCCTTTAGTGCATTATATAACTCAAGATGATCATCGCCCGGTTGATTGTTTATGTCAATACCATTTTCAAAATGGCGTAGATTCAAATCTCTGTTTTCTTTACCGTCAATGAATAGTTTTGATTTGAAGGCTTCATAGAATGCATAGTATAGCAAATCTATTGGATATTCGCTATATTTGAAAGAGCGGTTTTGTGATATTCTGTTTGGTAACAGCTGTGCAAAATAGTCCCTTATATCCTTGTCTGACCACCAAAAATTCATTTTATCAATCTCAACTCCAAGTTTCACTCGGTATTCGTGAATCTTGCCTTGTGATGAAACGCTGACATGGATGTTGAGGTCAATGTCGTCGTTGGCTATCTGGTTGAAGTGTTTTTCCGAGATAACACAGGGATATTTCTGCCTTGCAGCCCTGGTAATCATTATCGCTCTAACCAAGTCTGCACCATCCAGGTCCACCTTGCCACCATTAAGGCTTGTAAAAACTGTTTCTTCTTCGCCTCGTCCCACTTCGTTGATAATCAACTTCAATTGGTCTAAAATAACATTTGAAGACAGTTCTTCTTGATGAATATCATACCAATCCTTGACAGCCCTTGCGACTACCATAATATAGTACTGGTCTTTTGATGCCGCGTCGTTCGGATTGAAATCTTCATCCCACAATATCCCTGTTTGTACTTTTTCCTTTAAGAAGGTATCTGTAGAATTTCTCACTGAGTATTTTAAAATATCTGTATCACAGGAGATAATCTTTTGATCAAAGTTCCTCTGTATAAACGATATGATGATATACAAAGTAGTCAGGCGCTGTTGTCCGTCAATAACGTTCATACATGTACTATCCTTCAGCGTTTCCTTTGCTACAGTTATGTTCTGCAAACAATAGAACTCGTCTCCATTTCTTTTATTACCAAAATTCTTAAGATCGTCAAGAAGTTGCATGACATTATCTGCTGTCCACTTGTAACCACGCTGATATTCCGGAATGTTGAAGAAACTACAATGTTGTTTTTGCAGGTAATTCTTAAATATGTATCTAACGCTATAAATTAAATCGTTCATATTATTACTCTATAAAATTTCCAATGTAATGGAGGCGCAGGCTTCCGTATCTACTGACAGATATAGGTCTTTGCCGCCGAAAGTCCAGTAAATGTCTCTTTGGATTTTTCTGTTACCCTACATTCACACCTGTACATTTTTTGCACAAGTTGAAAATTCTTCCAATTCTTCTGATTTATACACTTTTCTCACGTGTCCTCAACTATGGTTCTGTCGATATCAAACAACTCTACCATTTGGCTTTGTGTCAACCATACAATATTCTTTTCCAGCTTAACTTCAAATCGGGTGTTACCGTCATCTGTTGTATAGAGCACGATTGATGAACTGTTATTTGCGATGATTCTATTTTCGATCATATCTACTATTCCTTATTGTATTTATTCCACATTCTTTTTAATTTTTCCTGCTATCTCTTTGCGCAACCACAGTAGTTCAAGCCTCTCCATATCTTCACCATTCCAAAGTATCTCTTGTTGGAAATCGAATGTGGGGCAAAGCTGATACTCAAATATACTGTAGTCTTCGACCTGTTCTGTCTCTCTTTGCGGTTCGTGCAGGGGTAAATCGCGAAGATAAAATGTATGACTTGAAAGGCAAAAGTCTCGGATGTATTCAAGCCTATAGACAAGATCCCTGCTTGATGACCACTTGCACCCCACCATTATACCAGCGTTGGTGGAATAGCTTCACACATAGAGGCATGATATAGTGACTGCGTGCGTCCTCTCTTCAATAGCTGTAATACTCCCATGTCTTATATCGTCCACATTCTCCATATAGAAACGGTATAGTACGACCTTCTCACATTCAATCGTAAGACCGAATGTGTCGAAGATGTTCCCATTTATGGAAGGTACGCTTCTGCATTTCCTCGCCACCATTTATTCTTCCTGCATCGATTCAGCTCCTTAAATGACATTTTGCGAACCTTGTAGTTGGTTTCTACAATCTACACAAACTTGTTTATTTGATTTAGTACCATGTTATAATTCCTTTATATTAAAAAAACGAATTTCGATACAAAATTATTGCGTAGGTGTACCATATTTGTTCACCCCGTGCCCCGTGCAAAAATAATCCATTTCTCATAGCTCTGAAAAAAATTACATGAAAATATAAGAAAAATTGCATAATATTACCCTAATAAGAGGGAAAGAAGTGTTCCAAGCACGAACCCTTATTGTAGCTCGCACATCGAACACTTCTTGTGAGATTAGAGAATGCCGTTAAACACAACCGCATTGCCCTTCTTTTACATCACTATATTGGCATATATTTCTGTGGTGTGTATGCTGATATGACCAAGCAGTTTACTTGTGGTATAGATGTCACTCCCTGCGGTCAAGATGAGGGTTACAAAAATGTGACGGCGCTTTCCTAACTTTATTTCTTCCTTCAATGAGCTTTTGGTTGCAGAAGAAAGAGTATATTCCAAGTCCGACGAGCTGCTGACAACGGAACTTTGCATCTATGCGCTTATCCGTCTAGGAGTCTCGGGCAGTAACAAGATTGTCCACTTCTTGGTATATTCTTTGGCAACGATCTATAACTACCGGAGCAGAATGCGTAATAAGGCTACCAGAAATAAAGATAGATTCGAACAGGATGTGATGAATCTGTAATGCATCATATCCCGATTCCTAAAAAAGAATTATAAAAACAAAAGGACCTCCCAAAGCATAACGTTTAACTTCGAGAAGTCAGTCTGTCTTTCAACACCTGCGGCAGCTCCGGCATCGCCCCGCTCTGCGTACAAACGTAAGCAGAGACTTCCACAGCCAGTTTGTGTGCTTCGGGCACCGGCTTTCCATTCAATATGGAAGCACAGAAGGCAGCCGTAAAGGAATCGCCTGCACCTACCGTATCGGCCACGGGGACTTTCGGAGTCTCCTGGAAGGAAACAACCCCCGGAGTAAATACATAGCTGCCATTGATGCCGCAAGTCAGAATCAGCATTTTCAGGTTGTATTTAGCTAACAGAATCCAGCACTTATCCTGCAAGTCAATGCCCGGATAACCGAACATACGACTGATAGTCACCAGCTCTTCATCGTTTATCTTCAAGACATTACAACGTTGGAAAGAGTCACGCAACACTTCTTTGGTGTAGAAGTCCTGACGGAGATTGATGTCGAATATCTTTAATTGTCCATCTATCTCGGGCATTGTATCCAAGAAACGGTTGATAGTGGCACGGCTTGCTTCGTTGCGCTGTGCCAGTGATCCGAAACAAACGGCACGTGTGTTCAGCGCCAAACGTTTCAGTTCGTCCGTGAAAGGAATGTTATCCCAGGCTACACCTTCCTTAATTTCATAGCAAGGCACCCCTTCAGCGTCCAGTGTCACTTGTACTGTACCCGTAGGATAATCTACCCGTTCAATCTGAGTATTCAGTTTCTTTTCCTTGAATACCGACATGATCTCGTCACCCAGTTCGTCATTGCCCACTGCACTGACCACACGGCTGTCAAAGCCGAATTGTGAAACATGATAAGCGAAGTTTGCCGGAGCACCGCCTATTTTCTTTCCTTCGGGCAACACGTCCCAAAGCGCTTCACCCATTCCTACTATTATATTATTCATGATAAACAGAGTTTAATTGATTCTCAAATATAAAATTATTTTCTGATACGGAACGTATAAAACAGCAAATAAAGTACACCGACAGTCATGACGGCAATTGCGCCGTTCTGCCCCATTGAAGTGTCCGAAGCCACTCCCATAGCCAGCGGGAACACCGTTCCGCCGAAAAGTCCCATAATCATCAGACCGGAAACTTCGTTTTTCTTACCCGGCAAATAAAGCAATGCCTGCGAGAAGATAACGGAAAACACATTCGAGTTGCCAAAACCTATCAAAGCGATACAAACATAAATGATTGCCTTTTCGTGGAAGATAAACAAGCCAATCATGGCTGCCAACATCATAATAACACTGACAGCGAAGAAAGACTTCGCGGACATCTTGCGCAATATGAAAGATCCGAGGAAACACCCTGCCGTACGGAAAATGAAATAAAGACTCGTTGCAAAAGCCGCATCATCCAATCCCATTCCGATGCGCTCCATTAAAATCTTCGGGGCGGTAGTATTTGTGCCCACGTCGATACCGACATGACACATGATACCGACAAAGCAAAGCAGGATAAACGGCTTGCCGAGCAAGGCAAGGCATTGTCCGAAAGTAGACGGTTTGCCTTCTTCCTTTTCTTCTTCAATCTGCGTGGCGTTGAGCAGAAGAATGGCGACAACGGCCACTATCATATAAACCGGGAAAAGAATCCGCCAGCCCAAATCGAAAGACGGAATAGCTTGCGTCGCTCCCCACATGGCAATGTATGGTGCCAGAAAAGAAGCAATCGCCTTTACGAATTGTCCGAAAGTCAGGCTGCTCGCCAAGCGGTCACCACGCACGATATTGGAGAGCAACGGGTTCAGAGAAGTCTGCATCAACGCATTTCCGATTCCCAACAGAGAGAAGGAAATCAACATCAACATATAACTGTCACCAAAAACCGGCAACAATAATGAAGCGAATGTCACGAGCAGACTGAGCAATACGGTTTTCTTCTGACCGATACGGCTCATCAACATCCCTGTCGGTACGGAGAAAATCAGGAACCAAAAAAAGACGAGTGAAGGGAAAATGTTTGCTTGTGAGTCCGACAGGCCGAGGTCTGCCTTTACATAATTGGAAGCAATGCCTACCAAGTCAACGAATCCCATGGCAAAGAAACATAGCATCACCGGGATCAGTTTGGAGAGAGAAGAGTTTTTACTGTTTTCCATTGTTATATCTATTATTTTATAAATTCTGTGTCCTTATGGCTTAACCGGTCCGCCCCTACGGGCTGTCTCTTATACACATCTCCGAGCCCACGAGACCCTAAGACATCTCG
>ERZ1026929.747-NODE-747-length-14567-cov-14.502550_pt1 | contig 14567 bp, 21 predicted proteins | sample MGYA00519463_ERZ1026929 | MGnify/ENA primary metagenome ERZ1026929 (study PRJEB26926, sample SAMN06164829) | human gut metagenome | biome: ENVO:00009003; feature: ENVO:2100002; material: ENVO:00002003 | host: Homo sapiens | place: USA | collected 2012 ... | reverse complement strand
TCTCACCGCCCTTAAGCAATAGCAAAGCGTCTATATTCGGTTGCTACTGTATACCGCTCTGCAATCTCGGGCAATTCTGCTTTAAGGCTTTTGCTGTCGAAGCGGGAAGATTTAACCGTCTTATAGGTTACTTTGTATTCACCTACTCTCAGTTCTTCGCTATCTCCCATAGCTTCCTTTATTTGGTCTTTCAGTGCATCCGCTTCTGCTTCGGCTTCTTCAATCAAAGCTTGCAGACTTTTAAGCTCCTTAATTTTTGCGGTCATTTCGTTGATACTCATTGTTATTTGCCCTCTCTTTCAAGTGTCGTTTGTTTTACTGTGGTTTAATTATACACTATAGCAAAACACTTGTCAATAGGCTTTTGAAACTTTTTCAAATATTTTTATTCTCTATTGCATTTTTTGTTGCGTTATAGTATAATAATACACAAGAAAGGACGGTGCTTATATGCAGCAGGATATTAAGAACGAAATTAAAAGCTATATTGCTAAAAGCGGGTGGACACTCACCGACATAGTAAAAGAGATGAATAAATCCCGCTCGGAGACGGAACAAACTACAAGCCAGAATATATCTAATAAACTCGCAAGGGGTACTATAAAATATAGTGAGTGCAAGGAAATAGCGGATATTATAGGCTTTTCTATTGAATGGGAGCAGATTAAATAAGCACTCCCCGCCCGCTTGCGGGTAGTGAGTAAGTGCGCCCTTTGGGAATGTCTTAGCAAGCACTGAATTTGATTAGCCAAATTCGCCATAAACAAAGAAAAAAGCGGGGAGCTATTACAGCTCTCCGCTCTTCTTTGTGTCTGCTTTGGCTATCATGTCTTCCAGCCGCTCTATTGCCGCCCTGTGGGCTTTTATTGCCGCTCTGATACGCTCCCGGTTGTCTGGGGGTTGTTCCCTTTGCTCCGCTTCTAAAAGCCGCTGTAGCCGCTCCTGGGTGTCCTGTAGCTCATGCTGGAGCGGGGGCTTATAGTTTAGCCCTGCCCCGTAGATCGCCCGCGTATCGGCTTCTATCTGCGTGTAAAAAAGCTTGTTAGAGGTCATAAGGCTTATTGCCTTTGCCGCCTTTAAGAACAAGCTATAAACGTCCTCCCCGGCCTTTATGCCCTTTAGTATTTCGGTCTGGAGCTGGGAGCTGGCCTTTATATTCTCCTGGTACGCCCTGTAAACTTCAAGGCTCCGTTGGTGATCTTCCCGCTCCCGTTGCGTGTCCCGCAATAGGGTTTTAGCCTGTTCCCTCTCTAAGCCCTCTGTAAGCCGTTCTGCTGGCTTTTGTGGCTCCGTAATGGTTTTATATTCCCCAGTCCCTAAAAACGGCTCTACGGGGCTTGTAGCGGCCTGTTTTTCTTCCCCTATAGGTGAGAATAACCCCGCAAAGTCTAATACAATGTCTTCCGCTACTGCTATCCGTGTTTCCGCTCCCATTCTGTCCCCCTCTCTCAATTAAAGGGTAATTCTTCCTGTTCTCCGTCTTCCAGCTCCGTAAAGGCTGGGCTGGGGGATATCGTGTCTTTGCTACGGTCAAGCTCTACAGTATCGCCTATAACGATAAAGCCGCCATACTCGGCTATAAGGTTCTGTACTTGCTTTTTGCTCTTGTCCAGAGCGTCCGCAAGGTCTGTTAGATCGGCTGTAAAATCGTCCCTTTGCACTCTGTAGAAAGCTATAGCAAGCTTCTCCCGCTCGGCTTCCCGCTTGCTCTTTTTGGGCTTCGTGCTGGAGCTATAGCCGCCCTCGCTCTTACTCCAGCCCCCGCTTCTCTCTCCAGCGGCTCCCGCTCCGCTGGTCTTGTCCGTGAAGTAGTTAAACATGGGGTAGAAGTCTAAGTAAGCGTCTCCCTTGCTTCCGTTGCGGTGCTTTAAGACTTTTACTTGTATTCTCTGGGGCTTTCCGGCTTTCCCGTCCTCTACGGCTTGTCTCATAAGCTCCCGTATGCGCTTCTCTCTGGCTTTATCGGCTTCCCCCTCTTGATAATCCATACCGTCATACTGTAGCCCTATTAAGCAATCGCTGGAATACTCAATAGCTCCGCTTTCTTTGAAGCTTGCCATATTAACGGGGACTGTATAGTTATCTCTGTTAAAGCTGGATATGCCTATAATGGGAATACTGTAATCCCGGCTCAAGCGTTTAAGCTCTAATACGGCTTTATCTGTGTTTTGCTTGTCCGTGGCTCTTAGATCGGCGGGGGCTATGATCTGGAGATAGTCTATCAATACTACGGGGGCTTTCCCGGTAAGCTTGATATGCTTCTGTACTTTTTCCCTTATCTCCTCTACGCCTACATTGCCTATGCCCTCGGTAATATAGATATTCTTTGCATACTCCGCATAGCTGGCTATAGATCGCTGTATAAGCTCCCGCTCCGTCTGGCTATAATCGGCGTATCTTGTCCCGGTTAAAACGCCCCTTGTGGTCTTGGCGTGGGCGGTGCTTCCGTTCTCCTCTAAGTCTTTGATAAGGGTTATACGGCTTACGCTCTTAGCTATAAGCTCATTCCTTGCCATTTCCAGCGAAAATATAAGCACGTCATGCCCAGCTTGCGCTATATTATCCGCTACGTTTAAGCAAAAAGTAGTCTTGCCCAGAGAAGATATAGCCCCGATTATGTACAGCCCAGCATACAAGCCCCCGTCTAAAAGGTTATCAAGCGGGCTAAAGCCTGTAGGAATAAAAGCCGCCCGCTTGCTCTCCTCTATGCCTTTTAGGAAGTTCTGGAGCGTATAGGCTACGGCTTCCCTTTTAAGGGCTTCCCGCTCGGCTTCCAAAGTCTCCGCTTCTATGTTTTCTGCTCCCTCTATAACGGCTCTAAATGCGTCTCTATCGGCGCTTAGAGCTTCGTTTGCGTCTTTATATGGCTGGGCTATATCAAGCCTGTAAAACGTAATTTTAAGCCGTTCTAAGCCCTCTGCAAGCTCTCTATTAGCCTTGCTCCCGGCTTCGTCATTGTCCATAGCAATAATAAGCGGCTGGGCGGGTCTCTGGCTCTCCAGCATAGTTAATAAAGCTCGCCTGTTTGCGGTGCTTCCCAGTGCTACAGCTTCCCCGCCTACGTCAATAATAGAAAGTGCGTCAAGCTCCCCCTCTACGATAAAGACGGGCTTACTTGCCGTATACAGGGCTTTGCTATTAAATATTCTTACTTTCCCTATTTTGCTCTTTGCATATTGGGCTTGCTCCGGCGTGAGATTGTCCCTTGTATCTCTTGCTAAATAGCTGTGCTTGCTGGTAGGAATGATAAGCCGGGGAGACGGTGGAGCTTGCGGGGCTTTGGGGTGCGTCCAGCTCTCCACATATCCCAGCTTGAAGCGGTTAAGCGTCTCCAGCGTTAGCCCCCTGTGGTAGCTGGTCTTTGCTATGTCCCTGTTTGCCTGTAAAAAGAAGCTTGTATAGTCCGGCTCCGCTTCCCCCTGTTGCATTGTGTATGCGGTATTGTGTATGTCTGATTGTGTATATTGTTTACTTTTGGCTTTCTTTTGGTACTCCTCGGCTACGGGTGCAAAGTCCTCTTGCGGGGTAGTTCTACGGTAGCCCTCTATGGTAATATTGTACTCTGCGGCGGCGGCTTCGAGCTTGCTATTATAGTCCGTTGCTCCCGTTTCTAAGCCTATGATGTCTATAATATCGGCGTTAGTGAAGCATCCTGCCCAGCAAGTAAAATGTACTCCGTCTTTGGTTGTTATGCCCGTTCCTTTTCGCCCGCTCCCGCTTCCGCATATAGGGCATATAAAGCCCTTGCCGCTCTTGTCTGGGGTAAGGTGATCTTTCCCCCGCTCGATTATGTATTGTCTGGCTTCTTCTCTATTCATGTCCGGCTATCCTCTCTGGGGTATATCCCCCGTTTGATTTCGCTATTTTCTTCGTGGCGTTCCCCCGCCGTTGTCCGCTTGTCCGGCTGTAGAGATTTGCTATCCCCCTGCGCTCCATATTGGAGCATACAGCCCCCGTCAAATAATGCCGGGTTAAAGCTATAGCTACAGCCCCTACAGCTTGTACTATCCGGGTATATGCAAGCCGCTACTCTATCTTTCATAAAAGCCCGTCCGCTCCTCTCATGCCTTTAAGGAAGTAAGCCCCATCTCTCTCCGCTGGAGCTTCTTCTTTTACAGGTTCTATTATAGCATTGCCCGCCCCGCAAGGGCTGGCGGGCTATGCGGCTTGATTATCAATCAATAGTCTATTGATAATATATTAGGATTTTTCGAGCGGGAGCAAAAAGCCCGGAAAGCCTTGCTATTACTGGTTTTTTCGGGTGTCAAAAAAAATATTTTCCCTGAGTAAAATGTTCCTTTTCCTGAGTGGAATGTTCCTATCCCTGAGTAAAATGTTCCTTTTCCTGAGTGGAATGTTCCTTTACTTGCTGTTGCTGGGGGCTTCTCTTTATAGGCAAATATGAGATATAGAGGGGGAGTGGCTGGGCTTCCGGCTATATAGTCTTCCTGAGTAAAATGTTCCTTTTGCTTTTCTGGCGGTATAAAAGGGGTGGAGCGGGAGCATAAAAGCCCCCGCCCCTATCTTACTCATTTGGTAGATCGTCTATTATAATAACGCTCTCCGTAGTTTTAGCCCTGTAGCCTGTGGGAGCGTGGGCGGCTTCTACTTCCGCTATAGCGGCTACTGCGTCTTCTTCCGTGTCCGCTTCCAGTATAAGCCGCTCTGTATGCCCTTTAGGGTATTCTTCCCCGTCCCATAAGTCTACTATGGCTTGCCATTTGTCCCCGGCTGGCTGTACAAAACATACAGAGACTTGCATAGCGTCCAGCCTTTGGGCTTCCTGTACTTTTAGCAAAAGCCTGTCTACTCTCCTCATTCTGTCCCGCTCCTCTCGGCTTTTTCGGTGTTCTCCTCGGCTTCCAGCTTCTTAGCTGTGTTAATTGCTATTGCTTTCTCTGTAATGCGGGCTTGCCTCTTCTGGGCGGCTTCTATCTGTTTGGCGGTGCCTTTACTGATCGCTATAAAGGTCTCTGCAAAAGCCCCTTTAAGCTCCACTTTCAAATAGCCGTTTTCCAGATATTCCGATATAGTAGCGGTTTCATCGTATACAGGAAGTAAGCTAAACTCCATGTTACCGTAAAGCCCGCTATGCCCGTCTTCGATTTGCTCTATAGCTTCTTCTATCGGCTGTTTTATGGTTCTGTCCGGGTTGTTATTCCCTATTTCGCTGGGGAGCTGTAAGCGGTGCTGGATAGCCCTAAAGCCTATAGTGAAGTAGCCCCGCTCCTCTATGTCCCGTGTATGCTGGCGGGCTAAGTAGAAGATATAGTAGAGTAGATCGCTTGCCCGGTTTGATAGCCGAAAGTAATAGCGGGGGAGTATTGTAAAGTATTGGGCTATAAAGCTCCAGCTTATCCGCTCATTAAAGAAGATCGTACATTGTCCCCGCTCTATCCTTGCCCCCGTAAAAAGCACTTCCAGAGCGTCTATAGAGCTTCCCTTTTTCTTCGTCTGCTGTATATGCCCCTTGATTTTAAGGCTTGTAAGCGTGTCCATTCCGGCGTTAAAGCCTTTTCTGGCACTCTGGGGAGTGGAGTAAAAGCCCGTGTCTATAAGCTCTTGGAGCGGGAAACTTACATAGTCTTTAGTAAGCTGTCCGTCATGTATGGCTTGCTCATTTGCCTTTATAAGGGCAAGTACAAAAAGCTTTTTAGCGGGCTTATTGCTCCCGGTAAGCTTGTCAATATCCGCAAGCTCAATAGTTACGCTGGCTTTCTGGGTCTTTAAGCTTACCTGTCTCCGCTTCCCGCTCTCTAATACTTCGAGCGTTGTAGCATGGTTCACTTGCCGCTTACGGGCTGGCAAGTCTGCTATAGCCGCTCCAGCCCCCAGCGTCTCTAAAATAAGGTTGCTGGCGGTGCTGTCCGGCACATTGTAAAAGTCTCTCTGATCTAAAGGCTTGAGCGGGGCTACGGGCTGGATAGTTAGGGCTTGCTGGTTTTTCTTTGCCATTAGTAAGCCCCCTCTCCGTCTTCGTCTTCCGGCTCCGGCAAGGTGCATAGCATACCGTCAAATCGGTTTGCGTTCTCCGGCTGGAAAGCCTTAAAGTCTACTAATAGTTGCTGGGCGGCTTCCTTTTTCTCCTCTGGAATTGTAAGAGCTTCGTAGTCTATAGGCTGGAATAGGTCTTTTAGCACTTGTAGCTTTCTCTCTTTCAGCTCTTTGTCTTCGTAGTCTGTATCAAGTATCTTCTTATATAGGATAGGAACAAGCCCATTAAAAGCCCGTATTTTGTCCTCTATTCCGCTTGTGTTCATTTGGAATATTGCTATTTCCGGCACATCGTAAAAGCTTGCTATGATCTCCAGAGCGTAGTTATAGCCTTTAAGGTGGTAATAGCTCTCTATAAGCGTCTGGCGGGCGGTCTCCACTATTTCCAGATTGTCCGCATAGTCTTCCGCTTCCGGGAAGAAAGCTTCCAGCGTGAAGTTAGAAAGCGTGTGCATTATATCCGGCTCCACATAGTAGCCGCTCTCATTTATGCGGGGGCTACGGTCTAAAAGATCGCTTGCCCGTAATATGGCTATGCCGTTTAATATCGCTCTCTTGTTCCCGTCAAAAATAGTTGTGTCGGCTTCTGCGTCTTTCTTAAAGCCGTAAACATCGAGCTTGTACAGGTCTCCCCAGCTAAAAACGGTGCTACTCCAGTCTTGGAGCGGCAAGCTTGCTATATCCTTTAGCGGCTCCCGCCCCTCTACGGGGAGCGGCTGGAGCGGGTCTTTTCCTGTAAGGTAAAGCTTCTCTATATCGGCTATAATAGCGTCTGCAAGCTCCCTAAACTCTGTAAGGAAGTCTTCCAGCTCCTCAAGGTATTCCCCCTCGCTCCCGTCCATGCCGCAAAAAATACAGCCGTAGAAAAACATTAAATCCGCTTCTACAATGTCCCATTTGGTTAGGCCTTCCGGCGGGGCTTCGTAGTAATGCCATTTACAGGGGGTAGCAAGCCCCTTTTCGTAGTCTTTCTTATGCTGGGCTTTGTCTGCGTCCGCTTCCGTCCCGCCCTCAAAAATCACTTTAGCCCGGTCTAAAAGCCGCTCGGCGGCTATGCGCTGGGTGTATTCTGCCCCGCTCCCGTCCGTGGCTTTCATATCTCTAAGGGCGGTCTTCATGGCGGGAGTAGTAATAGCTTCCTGCCATTCCTCGGCGGTCATGGTGTCGCTACGTCTCCCGCTCCCGTCCTCTATGGTATAGTAGCCCTCTCCCATAACTTCGTTATAGCCCTCAAGGATAAGCTTACTCTTTACAGGCTCGGCTATATATTTTTTTCTGATCGCCTTTAAGGGGTTAGGCTTTGCCGGGTTTGTTTGGAGTTGCTTAGTATAAAAGCTTATGCCCCTCTCAATAAGAGCGGCTAAACTGTCTCCTCTCTCTGTCCCGTCTTCATCGTAAAGCCATTTTTTTAGCCCCGCTTCCCTTGCGTCCCGGTATTGCTTCTCTGTCATAATGGCGGGGAGCTGTTCTATATAGTGGTATACGTCCTCGGCAAAAATAGCATCCGTAACATAAGCGGCAAGCGTCCTATATTGGAGCTGGGCTTGCTGTAGCTGGGTCTGGGCTACATTGTAGCGGATAGAAAGCCATTCATGGATAGAGATATAGCCGTTATAGACTTTCCCTTGCTGGCGGTCTGTAATGCCGTTAATCATAGTCCGAAAGCGGGCTTGATCTACTATAGGCTCCGGCTGTTTACCCTCTAATGCTTGCCGGAACATAACAGCCATATTAGTAAGCTCCAGTATGCCCAGCTCCCGCCCTGTCCAGCCTTTTTTATTCAAAAGCCGCTTTATATCTGCCATTATTGCCGCCCCCCTATAATCGCTTCCAGTTCGTCAAGCTTTGCTTTGACTTCTACGGTGTCATAAGCCTTTAAGAGCTGGGCAAGTATGCCGCTCTCTTTCTGGGCTTGCTCCGTGGTTACTTCTCCCGCTCGTACTCTGTTAAGTAGATCGGCTAAAGCGGTTACTATGCTCTTTGCGTCTATAGCGTCCAGCTCCATAGCGGGCATAGTCCCGATATACTCCCCTTTAAGGGCTTCCGTGTATTTCAGCTTAAAGTCTAAGAGCTTGGCGGGGTCTACGGTGCTAAAGTCCGCTTGCTCCAGAGCGGCGTTAATCTTCTCCAGCGTGTCCCCCAGCCGCCTTATACGGGCCTCCTTTGTCATGCTGTAGCTCTCGCATAGCTCCGCAAGCTCTGCCCGTTTCAGTTCGTCAATCTGGGCGGCTAAAGCCTTTTCCCATTTCGTACAGGTGCTTTTAGAGATATGGAGCTGTTCACATATAGAGCTATAGCTCTGCCCCTCGGCTCTAAGCCGTACATATTCCTTTTTTAGCTCGGCTGGCTTCATGTATAAGCCCCCTCTCTAAGTTTGGTTTTTCGTAAGTGTGTGTACACTTGCTGTGCTTGCTATTCTTCTTACCTGGCTCCGGCTATTAGATTGTGTATGCTGTCTTGTGTATGCTGATAGCCGTATCTTACCATACAGGAAGTAGCTAAAAGGTGGTCTCTGGCTTCATAGTTTTAATGTCCGCTAATAGTAATTTCAAGACAATAAACATATTTTAGCCCGGTTTCTGGGGTAGCACTTATGCCGCCTGTAAGGTGGTGAGTAAGTGCGCCCTTTGGGAAGTCCGTTAGCTCTCCCCGTTAATAAACTTTCTTAGCGTCTCCTCTGATACTTTCCACTTGCCGCCGATTTTAACGCCCTTTAGCCGCCCGTCCTTTATATAGCTCTGCAGCGTTCTGTGGGTTACTCCTAAGATCGGCTCCAGCTCCGTAAGGGTGTATAGCCGGATAGTATCGAGCTTGGCGGCGTTTGCTTCCGCTCTGGCTTCCGTTCTCTGTTTGCTGTCAAGGCTTACTCCCATAGCTTTTACTCCTCTCTTGTGGCGGTGTCTAAAATCTGGTGTACATACTCATTTACAGAAAGCCCAGCGGCGGCGGCTCCCGCTTTTACTCTGTCGTAAAGGCTGGGCTGTAAGACAAGCTGTAAGCGGCGGCTCTTAGTCTCCACATAGAGCGGGTTAAGCTTATAGCCCTCTGGCGGCTTCTCGGCTGGCTTTGCCTGTGAAGCGGGAAGCTCCCGCTCCTCTTGCCGGGTCTCCTCTGGCTCTGCTGTGCTGATAAACTGTAAAGCGGGGTTGTCTATAAAGCTTTTCTTCTTCGCCATTGTCTTTACTCCTCTCCTAAAAGCTCCGCTATGAAGCGGCTGTAGTCTTCTGTTACTTTGGCTTTGGGAGCATAGCTATAAAGGCTCTGCTGGCTTATCTGGGCTTCCTTTACGGCTACGGCTTCCCGGATAGTAGCCCGGAATAACTTAGTTCCCAGCTTCCCGGCTATCTGCTGGGCAAGCTCCGCTACTTCTCTACTCAATACAGAGCGGGGGCTATAGCGGGTTAAAAGTATGCCCTCTATGGTTAGATCGGGGTTTGTATACTTCTTTACGGGCTTCATAGTCTCCGCAAGCTGTTCTATGCCCTGTAAGCTGTAAATATCGGCTTGAGCGGGTATTATAACGCTGTCGCAAGCGGTAAGAGCGTTAATAGTAAGTATGCCCAGAGCGGGCGGGGTGTCGATTATGATATAGTCATACTCTCCCCTTATCGGCTCCAGAGCTTCCTTTAGCCTGTACTCTTTCCCCGTATCTGTTATAAAAGCGTCCGCTCCGGCAAGGGCTTTACTGGCTGGAATAATGCCCCCGCTCTCCGTCTTCTGTATAGCGTCCCCGGCTCTGATCTCCCCCGTAAGCACTCCTAAAGCTGTAGCTCCGTCCGCTTTGGCTCCCGCCGTGTATGTCATATTGCTTTGAGCGTCTAAGTCTATGGAAAGTACAGAGTAGCCTTTAAGGGAAAGCCCAGCGGCTACGGCAAGGGCTGTAGTGGTCTTGCCCGCTCCCCCTTTTTGGTTTGTGATCGTGTATACCTTGCTCATAGTGTCCCCCCTTATGGCTTCGTCCGCTTCGTCTGCTATCCGCTGTAGCTCCCGCTGGGTCTCCTCGGCTTGGCGGTTAATCTCCTCGGCGGCTTCGTCTGCAAGCTGGTAAATATTCTTGTCCATATTCCCCGCCCCTCTCATAGATCGCCCCGGCTGTTTAGGGCTTCTTTTAATGCTCTGGCTTCTTCATCGGTAAGAGTAAGCCCCTTTAGAAGCTTCTCCTCTCCGTCCGTCCGTCTCCAGCTCCGCAAGTCATACTTTGCGGTGCTTCCGTTGTAGCTTACCCTGTTAAGCTCTTTTGTGGTGTCCCCGCTCTGGCTTAATACGGCTACTTTCTCTACGATTTCATAATTAAAGGCTGTGCCGGGCATATTCTGCGCTCCTCTCTATAAATGCGCTTGTAGCGGGTAGGGTCTCCCCCGCCCGCTCAAGGCTGTTATATGGTCTTCTCTGCCTGTAAGATAAAGCTTGCATACAGTCCCCCTTATCTGTAGTTGTGTATGTGTTATTGTGTATACTATTATCCAAAGATTGCTTTAGCTATGCGCTCCTCGCTGTTATTCTTTGCCCGCTCCAGAGCGTGGGAATAAATAAGGGTTGTGTTTATGTTGGTATGCCCTAAGAGCTGGCGGGTCTCCTCTACTGTGCCGCCGTTCAAAAGGTTAAGCGTGGCGGCGGTATGTCTCATGCTATGCCCGGTCAAGCGGTCACTCTCAAGCCCTACAGCTATAAGCCGCTCTTTGGCTACTCGGCTTACGCTTCTGGTAGTCATGCGCTCCCCGTTGTTACGGTTTGCTATAGAGCTAAAAAGCGGGGCTTTGGGGTCTGCGCCCCCTCTGGCTTTAAGGTAGGCTCTTACAGCTTCTTCTACAGGCTCGGCAAGCTTTACATAGTCCGCTTTTTCTTCGTGCCCTTTGCCCTGATAGAAAAGGGCTACAGCGTCTCCAGCGGTTCTAATATCGCCTATATCGGCTCTTACTATGGAGATTTCTCTAAGCCCCGTAGTTACCATTACAGAAAGCATAGCGTAGTCTCTCAAGCCTTTAAGGGTGGAGCGGTCAATAGCCCCCAGCAAGCGGGCTACTTGCTTCGTGGTCAAGTAGTCCTTTTTATGCTCCGTATCCAGCTTTGCCCCTTTTACTCTGTCTGCTACATTGGGATAAAGCCCCTCTTGCGCTGTCCACTGGAAAAAGAGCTTTACAGCGGCTAAGTAGCCTTGTACCGTAGTAGGCTTATGCTCCAGCTTCAAATAGTCCCGATATGCTACAATGTCTTCCCGCTGGGGCTGGGTTATGCCGTTCTCCATAAGGTAGACAAAAAAGCGTCTAATAGCCTTGCTATACGTCTCTATAGTCTTGGGGCTTGCGTCAATATAGGAAGTCCAGCGGCTAAAAAGATCGGCGTTAATAGTCCGCTGTTCTACTATGGCGGTATTCTCTATCACTGTTAAGCCGTTCATGTTTCCCGCTCCTCTCTGCCTGCGCTATTGTGTATACTGTATTGTGTATACCTTTTTGTGTATCATTATTACAGTATCAATTATAGCCGATTGTCCGCTATATGTCAAGGGGTTATTTCGTATTTTTTCATAGTTGCCGATAAAGAGAAAGCCCCAGCGTATAAGCTGGAGCGTTCCCCGTGTTCTGTATGATCGCTTTACTTCTGGAGCGGGACTATAGCAAGTGTTTTCCCCAGCGGGGCTAATACTTTTAAGATTGTGTCTATTTGTGGGCTTGTGCTTCCCTTTTCCATGCGGGCTATAATCGGCTGTTTTACCCCGCTCAATTCTTCAAGCTTCTTTTGGCTTATGCCCTTTTCCTGTCTGGCCTTAATAAGCTCTCCGATAAGGGCTACTCTTAAATCGCTCTCGGCGATTTCCTCTGGGGTGAAAAGCTCGGCTCTCACTTCGTCCCAGCTACTCCCGATTGCGCTATTTTTATTCATCGTCAAATCCCCTTTCTATAAGGTCTGCAAGTTCCCGTTTTGCCTGTGCTATCTCTCTGGCTGGGGTCTTCTGGGTCTTCTTCATAAAGGAATGGAGCAATACATAGCTCCCATTATGCCACGCCACAAACAATATACGATCTCTAAGAGGTCTAAGCTCCCATATTTCGCCGTCAAGGTGCTTTATATAAGGTTCTCCGGCTTGCGTCCCGTACTGGCTCAATATTTCGATATAGTCATTGATCTTATGTGCCTTTATGCGGCTGTCCTTGTCCTTTTTCTGGGATAGCTCCCGCAAGTACTCTAATACTGGCTCTTTGCCGTTTCTATCCCTGTAAAAGTGTATCTTATGCAAGTAGCTTTCCCCCTTTCTGCTTCTATTATACTCAAAAGTTATTGCCTTGTCAAGTACTTTTAAGTTATTAAAAAGAAGCCCCGGCTGTGATAGCTGGAGCTTCCCTTGTGGCGGGTTATGTGCGTCTTGCTCTTTCCTCTCTTATCCCTTGTATTCTGGCAGTATCATAGACAAAAGATAGCAAGCTCATAATGTCCCATAAGCTGTCTGTGTCCGTTCCTCTGGCTTCTCTGTAAGCGGTGTATAGGTCTTTTACTCTGTACATCTCCTCTGTTTTGGCGTAGGGAAAGAGGGCTATAGCTTCCTGTGGCTCTATTCTTAGTAGCGGTAGGTGCTTGCCATTCATACAGCTACGCCCCCTCTCAACGGCTCTACAACGCCCAGTAACAGCCTGTAAAGAATAAGGGTTATACTTTCTGTACCCCCCCCGATAAAATCGGGCTGTGTCGGTGTTTCTCGCCTTAATATAGCGTTTCTTTCAATCGCCGCAAAAACAAGGGCTATTCTGTCTTCCGTGTTGATTGCTTCGTAATCTTCCGGGCTTTCGCAAAAAGCGGCTATAAAACCGTCATAAAAGGACATATTGCACCATTGCAAAGCATCTTCCAGCGGTACATAGCCGTTTTTATCGCTTGTTAGCGGGTATTTCCACATAGTCAAAAGCTCCTCTCTAATTTTTCATTCTTGATATAGATAGCTCCACATTTACCGTCTCCAAAACTCACCGTATAGGGCAATCCCTCTCTTTCAAGGATTATCCCGCTCCGTTCCAGAAGCCCCCACAAGGCCATACGGCTAAGCGGATGGGCGGCGTACTCGCTGTATATCTTATAGACAAGCAAGGTTTTTACGGCGGTTTCTGTCCGTCCTCTCGTCCCTAAGAGTATGCCGTGCTTTCCCTTATAGGGCTTGTACTTCTGCTTTATGTAATATTCTCCGCTGTCTATAGCGGCTCTGATCGCCTGTAAGAAGGTAGCCCCGACTTCTGATATGTCGGCCGTCTGCGCCCCTGTAGCCTGCTCCAGAGCTTCTAAGCGGCGTTCTATGCTCTGTAATGCCGAAGCGGGTGCAGATACCCCGCCGCCCTTTATAAGCCGCTCCATGCGGTTAAAGGCGTTGATATAGGCTACTTTGAATTGCACCGCCTTAGCCCCAGTAAAGCCCATTGCAAGAAGTGTGAAGCCGTCTCGGGTGAGGGTGTATATCGGCTGTTCCTTGCCCCTGCTGTCTAAGCCGGTTGACAATCCAAAATTGGATTGCGAAAAGGCCTTTCCCTCGTCCGTTTGCTCCAAATCTTGCTTTAGCTTCTCTATGTCTCGCAGTAAGTGGGCGTGCGTTTTCCCGAACTGCTCCGCCACGGCTCGGCTTGTGGTTACGGGTATTCCGTCCCGCTCGGTTATCATCGGTAATAGCTCATTCATTCCAGCCGTCCCCCTCTCGGATGCGCTCTACATTGCGATAGGTGGCGGCGATATAAAAGCCGTACTCCGTCAAATACCATGCGGTATAGTCTCCAATGCCGTAGCCGTTAAAGGTGGTTCCGGCGTTCTGCTGTCTCTTTGCAAAGGCTACGGCGGATGAACCGAAAAGCTCCTTCGCCGCTTGCTCCGGCACACCGTCAGCCCGCCCGAATAGCACGGCATTTTCTGCGAAAAGCTGGGCGGCTTTCGCCTTGCTGATTGTCTCTTGCTTCATAGCGGTTAGCTCCTTTCTGTTACAGGGAGAGGGAGTGGGGAGCTTGTCCCCGGCTCCGTTTTTATTTCTTTCGCTTGTATGGTCTGCGGTTATAGTTTTGCTCTGTCCGTGTTGCCCAGCGGCAATTATCCGGGCTGTATCCCTTGTCGTTGTCTATCCTGTCGATCGTTAAATCTTCTTTATATCCGTTTTCATTCGCCCATTTTGCGAAACTCTCAAAGTTTTTAATCCATTCTGAGCATATAGTTATTCCTCTCGCACCATAGTTTTTATAACTTCCGTGCGCTGGGTTGTAGCATCTTTGCTTCATATCGTTCCAGATATTATAAAGCCTTGTACCGCAAAGCCCGTGCTTTCTTCTTGATCGCCCGTTTTTGCCTGTAATAGAGCAATTATCACGGCTAAGGCATCCGCAAGATTTTGTGTGTCCTTTTGTTAAATAAGCGGCTTTCACAAAGCATAAGCGCCCGCATTCACACTTACATTTCCAAATAACCCCGCCATCTTTAGCCCTTTTATCTGTCGGGGTTATAGCAGTGAGCCGCCCGAAAGTAGCCCCTGCTATATTTACTCTATTTCCCATATTCTCACCGCCCTTAAGCAATAGCAAAGCGTCTATATTCGGTTGCTACTGTATACC
>ERZ1026929.746-NODE-746-length-14579-cov-5.966607_pt1 | contig 14579 bp, 13 predicted proteins | sample MGYA00519463_ERZ1026929 | MGnify/ENA primary metagenome ERZ1026929 (study PRJEB26926, sample SAMN06164829) | human gut metagenome | biome: ENVO:00009003; feature: ENVO:2100002; material: ENVO:00002003 | host: Homo sapiens | place: USA | collected 2012 ... | reverse complement strand
CGAGATGTCTTAGGGTCTCGTGGGCTCGGAGATGTGTATAAGAGACAGCTCATGCAGGTGAGGAAATCTGGAGTATTTTAGGACATGATGGCACGATTGCATTTGAGAAATGGCCAGAATTTGATGAAGAAGCCGTTAAGGAAGATACCGTGGAAATCGGTGTGCAGATTAACGGTAAAGTTAAGGGCAAGGTTGAAATAGCTGTTGATGAAGACTCAAAGACAGTAATTGCCAAGGCCAAAGAGATTCCGGCTGTTGCGAAGGCAATAGAGGGCAAGAACATAGTAAAAGAAATCTATGTTCCGGGAAGAATTGTAAATATTGTTGCTAAATAAGGCAATGCTATATTGGGCTTCGGTACGTTTAAAGTACCGAAGCCATTTTCATTAGGGTTTCAACTTTGGACTGTTCCTCCGGGTTCATGTCTTTTTTCATGCTTTCAAAAAGAGTTTCGATATCGGATTTGGTAAAACTTATGTGCTCCTGCCTGGCTTTGTTTGAAAAGGCAAGAAGGAGAGGGAGGATGTCATCGGACGAAACACCGGATGAAAGCTGCATGAATTCATTTAAAAGTGCCGATTTGCGGCTGTCTATGTTGTTCATATGCCTCCTTTGCTGCCGGGATTATTATTGAGCATCCGGCTGTATTGTTCATACATCTGCTGCTGTTTGGGTGACAGAAAATTCTTTAACATGTCGGATGATTTATCCGGGGCCTGAGGTTCGGAATTCATTGCATTGTAGATGCTGAATATCTCGTTCATGTTGCTGAAGTTGGACATCATGTTAAAAATTTCACAATCTTTTTTGGGGCAGAACCGTTTGATGTCGTTCACGATATGCTCGGTGTCGTGATGCGCCCTTGCCAGAGGGGACGGACATGGCATGTTTTTATAGAACTCAAGGGTCTGCATAAGTTCGGCAAGTCTGATAAACAGGGCGAACATCTTCTGCTGTTCCCCGGATGTGTATGGCAGATATGCTTTAATCATCTGAAAATATGTGCCGCAGGTGGCGATGTCAAATTCGGTAAGCGGCAGGGTTTCAAAATGCTCCATATTTTTTTAAATCTTTTTTTTTAATATATGCAGACGGACATATGAAAATACCGGTTCCAGTTTAGTGGAACCGGCATATCGGAATAATTAGCCGATGAGTGCTATAAGGATAATGATCCAGAGCCAGTTGTTTCCGCCGCATCCACATCCGCAGCCATCGCCACATCCGTTTCCGCCGAAAAGTGAGTTGCCGAAGATTCCGCCTTCACCGCCGCATGCGCATGAAAGAATAAGAATCCAGAGAAGTACATTGCAGCTGCAGTTGCCTGATCCTGAAATCGGGCTGCCACCGCATCCGCATCCTGTTGCTGCTAAATCACTCATTGTTTTTCCTCCGGGAAATAAACTTTACACTATACAGATATGCGAAATCACCTTTTTGGTTACTATAATAATTGTTGATTTTCACAGATATTGTAGTATAATTTAAAAGATAGTGCTTTTGACAAGTATTAAAATACATAAATTAATTAAAATATATTATAAGGAGATTATGCCATGGATAAAATTAAGATGACTACACCGCTTGTGGAAATGGACGGGGACGAGATGACAAGAATTCTCTGGAAGTCTATCAAGGAAGAACTCCTCTGCCCATTCATAGATCTTAATACAGAATATTACGACCTTGGACTTGAGCATCGTAACGAGACTGATGATAAGGTTACGGTTGATGCAGCCAATGCCAATATGAAATATGGAGTTGCCGTAAAGTGTGCTACGATTACACCGAACGCTGCGCGTATGACAGAATACAATCTTAAAGAGATGTGGAAGAGCCCTAACGGAACTATAAGAGCCATTCTTGACGGAACCGTATTCCGTGCACCGATTATCGTAAAAGGTATCGAGCCGCTTGTAAAGAACTGGCATAAGCCTATTACAATAGCAAGACATGCTTATGGCGACGTATATAAGAATGTCGAGATTAAAGTCCCGGGCGCCGGAAAGGCCGAGCTTGTATTTACCGGCGCAGACGGAGAAGTTATCAAAGAAACTATCCATGAGTTCAAGACACCGGGAATTATCCAGGGAATCCATAACGTGGACAAGTCGATTGAAAGCTTTGCCAGAAGCTGCTTCAATTACGCACTCGATAAGAAAGAAGATTTGTGGTTTGCCACCAAGGATACAATTTCCAAGAAATACGATCATAATTTCAAGGATATTTTCCAGGAAATTTATGATAATGAATATGAAGAGAAATTTAAGGCAGCAGGAATTGAATATTTCTATACACTGATTGATGATGCGGTTGCAAGAGTAATGAAGTCCGAAGGCGGATACATCTGGGCCTGCAAGAATTATGACGGTGATGTTATGAGTGATATGGTTGCTACGGCATTCGGATCGCTTGCGATGATGACATCTGTTCTTGTATCACCAAGCGGTGTGTACGAGTATGAAGCTGCCCACGGAACGGTACAGAGACATTATTACAAACATCTCAAAGGCGAAGAGACATCTACCAACTCTGTGGCAACGATTTTTGCCTGGAGCGGAGCTCTCAGAAAGAGAGGCGAGCTTGACGGCAATAAGGAATTGCAGATTTTCGCCGATAAGCTTGAGAAAGCATGTATAGATACGATTGAAAGCGGGGAGATGACTAAAGACCTCGCACTTATAACTTCAATTGATAATCCGAAAGTTCTTAATAGTTTTGATTTTATCAAGGCAATAAGAACGAGACTTGAAGCATCACTTTAAGATAAAAATATAAGCGACGAGCAGTGCAGGACACTGCTCGCTGTTATTTTAACGGCGGCAGGCCGGCATGGAGCAATTTTATGGGTATTAGACGCAAAGGCAGAAACAAGGGAATAATTTCCGGAACCGCCGCACTGATTAAAAAGTGCGGCTTAAGTCTTATTGTCTTTGAATTGCTGTACAAATTGGCCGCTTTTGCTATAGGATATCCTCTTTATCTGGCGGGATGGGATTTTACGCTCAGGAAGGCCGGATTTAAGTATCTTACCAATAATTATTTTTTCACTTATCTTAAAAGTCCGTTCACGATAATCTTTTTCGTGCTCATTATTCTGATTTTTGCCTTTTATGTTACTTATGAAGTGGCATGCCTTTCGGTGTGCTTTGATGCCGGTTACCATAATAATCCGATAACCATTGCCCAGATTTTTAAGGCAGGTGCGAAACTGGTCCGTAAAACGATGAAAAAGAAACGCATAGTAACTTTTTTGCATGTGCTGATTGTATCATTAATGATGAATATTACACTGATAGGTTTTCTTGCATCGGGAATTACGCTTTCGGACGCGGCTGTGCGCACGATTAAGAGCCATGCATATATTTTTATTCCGATAGGACTGGCGGTGCTTACTTTGTTTGTGTATTGTATTATTCATATGTTTTCCATCAATTACATGGCATATGACGGTGGAGATATATCGGACAGCAAACGTAAGAGCAGGCAGATGGTAAGAGTGAGGGGACTAAGGTCATTCGGGCTTGTGTTTGGCTGGAACGTCGCATTGTTAGCGGTAATTTATATAGTTTATTTTATAATGATTATTCTCATAAGTCTCGGTGTCACGATACTTGACAAGGCTAATCTAGGTATGGCGTTATTCCTTACGGTGTTCAGGGTTGTACTTTTCGTGACCAAGGTTCTTCTCACAATTACATCACTTCCGGTTTCGTATTGCCTGATAACGAGTATGTTTTACAGATACAGATGCGATGAAGGGGACGAATTCAATATGGGAATAGTTACGGAGAGCCTGATTGGAAGTAAGGGAAATTCACACCGCATGAGGCAGTTCGTGATATCGGCGGCAGTTATCGTAATATCGTTGGTAATGAATATCATGTATATGGTGAGGGCATTTGACAGCAATCCTTTCTCTAACGTGGAATTTTTTGACCAGACACTTATAATGGCGCACCGCGGAAGTTCATATAATGCACCTGAGAATACCATGCTTGCATTTGAGAAAGCAGTGGAAGCTACGGCCGATTATATTGAACTTGATGTCCATGAGACGAAGGACGGACAGATTGTGGTCATGCATGATGACAGCCTTAAGAGAACGGCCGGAGTGAATAAGGAAGTCTGGAATATGAATTATGAGGATATAGCAAAACTGGATGCCGGAAGCTGGTTTGGCAGTAACGAAGAATTTAAGGAATGCCGCATACCGCTTTTGTCTGATGTAATGAAATATACCAAGGGAAAAATACGGCTTAACATAGAGATAAAACTTACGGACAACGAGCCTGATCTTGTGAAAATGGTTGCAGCACTCATAGAACAATATGATTATATTGACGAATGCGTTGTCACATCCATGAATTACGAAGCACTTAAGGGTATAAAACAGATTAATCCGAAGATACAGACCGGGTATGTGCTTAATGTGGCGTACGGTAATTTTTATAATCTGCCGTATGTTGACGCTTTCAGTATTAATTCGGGATTTGTCAATAAGAATATGGTCGATGCCATCCATAACAGAGGCAAGGAGATATATGTCTGGACGGTTAATGGTGAAAACAGGGCCAAGGAACTTACCGTAATGGGTGTTGACGGACTGATAACGGATAATCCCGTTATGGCAAGGGAAGTTGTTTACTCCAAATATTCCAATACATTGATATATAATGTGCTTAGTTATGTTTTTAAAGGATAGGGGTAACTCATTTTGACTTTTTTACCAAAATATTATATAATATGAATTGATGGCCGCAGGCCTGTTTGACAGATAAAATCATATGAAAAGAGGTATGTTAATGGATAATAAGAAAATAGTTGTTGCACTCGGACGTAATGCATTCGGTGAGACATTTCCGGAGCAGAAGGCTAATGTTGCCAAAGCGGCAAGAGCGATAGCCGATCTTGTTGAGGCTAAGTATAATATAGTTATTACACACAGTAACGGTCCGCAGGTAGGAATGATACAGACTGCAATGACCGAATTTGCCAGACTTGATTCGAGATATACTGTTGCGCCTATGTCACTTTGCGGTGCAATGAGTCAGGGATACATCGGTTTTGACCTTCAGAATGCGATAAGAACAGAGCTTCTCAACAGAGGAATATATAAGACGGTATCTACTATTATAACACAGGTCAAGGTGGATCCTTTTGACAGGGCATTCTCTAATCCTACCAAGGTTATCGGAAGATATATGACAGAGGAAGAGGCAAAGGCTGAGGAAGCCAAGGGCAATTATGTTGTAAAAGAAGATAAAGGATACCGCAGGATAATCGCAGCTCCTAAGCCTCAGGATATATACGAAATCGATGCGGTAAGAACACTTCTGGATGCCGGACAGATTGTAATAGCTGCCGGAGGCGGCGGAATACCGGTACTTGAACAGAGAACTGTCCTTAAGGGAGCAAGCGCCATAATTGAGAAAGATTATGTTGCGGCAAGACTTGCGGAACTTATTGATGCAGATACACTTCTTTTCCTTACGGCAGCTGACAAGCTTGTCATTAATGAAGGAACGGATAAGGAACAGAGTTTTGACACGATCAAGGCCTCTGAGCTTAAGGAATATGTGAATGAAGATAATATGGGAGCCATTACGACACTGCCTAAGGTATCGGCAGCGGTAGAGTTTGTTCTCGCAGGCAATGAGCGTAAAGCGGTAATTGCCAACCTTGAGAGCGCTAAGGATGCGCTTGCGGGCAAATGCGGAACTACGATTTTATAGACGTCGGAAAGGATGATAACAATGACAAAAGTAACAATAATCTCGGGATTTCTCGGAGCAGGTAAGACTACATTTATTAAGAAACTTCTCGAGGAAGTTTATAAGGGACAGAAGGTTGTCCTTATCGAGAACGAGTTCGGTGAAATAGGAATTGACGGCGGCTTCCTTAAGGATGCCGGAGTACAGATTAACGAGATGAATTCAGGATGCATATGCTGTTCACTCGTAGGAGATTTCGGAAGGGCTCTTAAGCAGGTTGCAGCTGATTATAAGCCTGATATGATTATAATAGAGCCATCCGGAGTAGGAAAGCTTTCAGATGTAATTGCCGCTGTTGAGAATGTGGCTGAAGAAGCAGAACTTACACTTGAGAATTTCATAACTGTAGCTGACGGAACCAAGTGCAAGATGTATATCAAGAATTTTGGTGAGTTTTATAATAACCAGATTGAGAGTGCATCCACAATAGTTCTCAGCAGAACACAGAATATGACAGAAGATAAGCTTGAAGCTGCTGTAGCACTTATCAGGGAGCATAATGATAAGGCTGCGATAATCACAACACCTTGGGATGATCTTACAGGCAAGCAGATTGAAGATGCCATGAAGAAAACATCTCTTGTTGACGAGATGCTTAAGGAAATGGATGTATGTCCGGTTTGCGGACATCATCATGATGACGAAGATGAGCATGAACATCATCATGACCATGATGAAGACGAACATGAACATCACCACCATGACCATGATGAGGAAGAACATGAGCATCATCATCATGACGGAGAATGCTGCTGCGGACATGATCATGATCATGAGCATGGACATCATCATCACCATCATGCGGATGACGTATTTAACAGCTGGGGTACAGAGACACCTCATAAATACGACAGAGACAGTATAGAATCTATTCTTAAGAGACTTGTAGAGACTGACGAGTTCGGAGTTATCTTAAGAGCTAAAGGAATGGTTCCGGATAAAGAAGGCAGATGGATTTATTTCGATGCTGTTCCGGGTGAATATGAACTCAGGGACGGTTCGCCGGAATATACCGGAAAGCTTTGCGTAATAGGTACCAATGTTGATCCGGATAAGATGGAAGAATTGTTTGGACTTAAATAATAATTATATGCCGGAGGCATTTTTCTCCGGCATATTTCATAAATAAGAATTGTTAGGAGCAATTACTATGCAGATACCTGTTTTTATAATTAACGGTTTTCTTGAAAGCGGCAAGACAACTTTTATCAAAGAGACACTTGCCAGCGAAGATTTTAATGATGGTTCAAGAAGTCTTGTGATCGCATGTGAAGACGGCGAAGAAGAATACAATGAAAAAGAAATGACGGCCCTTAATGTTACGGTTGAGATGGTTGAAGATGCGGAGGAACTCACAAAGGATTTCTTTGTGGAAGCAAGCAACCGCTGTAAGGCGGAACGTGTTTTCGTAGAATTTAACGGAATGTGGAAACTGGATGAGTTTATTGATTCGCTTCCGAATTTCATGGAAGTTGTACAGATAATCACCCTGGTAAATGCAGAGACCTATGATATGTACCTCTCCAATATGAGACAGGTCATGATGGATCAGTATAAATTAACCGAGATGGTTATTTTTAACAGATGTACCAAGGATTCTGACAGAGCGGCATACAGAAGAAGCGTAAAAGCCGTAAATACCAGAGCTCAGGTTTATTTTGAGTCATCCGACGGAAGCTCGAACGAAGTTAACGAGATACTTCCTTTTGATATATCAAAGGACGAGATAGAGATTGCGGATGAAGATTTCGGATTATGGTATATGGATGCGATGGATAATCCTGATAAATACGATAACAAGATAATCAAAACCAAGGCTGTTGTATATAAGCCTAAGCAATATGCGAAAAAAGGCATGTTTGCTCCGGGACGTTTTGCAATGACATGTTGTGTTGAGGATGTCAGGTTTATAGGATTCAGATGCGTATGCGATGATGTAACGGGCAAACAGCTGGAAGGATATCGCGACAGGGATTTTATAATGCTTACAGCGAGAGCTAAATCAGAGTTTTGTAAGGAATACAAGGGACAGGGTATTGTATTATATGCAATGGATATAGAGAGTGCATCCAAACCGGAAGATGACCTTGTATATTTTAACTAAGACAAACAGGAGGTTGAAAATGAGAATAAAGCGCAGCATACCGGTATCGGCTTTGTGCATTTTGATTGCACTGTCTCTTACATCATGTATATCCGTAAGAAAGGTTTCTGATGAAGAGATAAGAGCCGGTTTCGACGAACTGTGTGATGATATTTTTAAGCAGATGCTTGAAGATAACAGTTTCAATGCACATTTTGTGGTATCGGACCCGTCTGAATACGGCGTGACATTTAATGCAGATGATTATACTCTTGGAGGAGTGCTTATTGACGAAGATGAAGATGACGATGTTGACAGGTATCTTGATAAGCTTCATAAAATAACGCGCAAATCTCTTACGGATGAGCAAAAGACTGCTTATGACAGTATAGAATTTTACCTTGTTACGCAGAAGAACTATGAAGGACTTGAGATGTATTATAATTATTTTGGGCCTACATCAGGAATAACATCCAACCTTTCAAGTAACTTTATAGAGTATGTGTTCTATGATCAGGATGATGTGGATCATTATCTTGAATATCTTAAGGATTGCGAAAGGTATATCGATGAGGCTGTCGATGTCCTTTATAAGCAGTCGGAAAAAGGGTATTTTATGCCAGAGTATGTGGCGGATGAAGTTATAGAGCAATGCGATAAAATACTTAACGCAGATACGGAAGCGCTTGTTGTTACATTTGAAGATAAAATAGACGGACTTGGACTTGATGACAAGGTTAAGGACGAATATATTGAAACTAATAAGCAGTATGTGGATAAATATTATCTGCCTTCATATGAGAAAGTAAAAAATGCCGTCAGCGAGCTTAAAACAACGGGAACCAACGATGGCGGTCTCTGTGGTTTCGGCGATGATGGAAAGGCTCTTTATAAAGCGATATTGCGGGATAAAACAAGTTCAGACATGACACCGGAAGAAATTATAGAACTCCTGGAAGATGAGATGAACGAATGCGTTAAATCGCTTACGGCCGTGATTGCCATGGATTACAATGCATATGAAGAATTTATGGATTACAAAGCCGGATTTGACACGCCTGATGATGTATTAAAGTATATTATTAAGGAGATGGAAAGTGATTTCCCTGCACCGGCAACAACAAATTATAACATAGAATATCAGAATAAAGCCTGCGAGGTCGAAGGAACACTGGCATATTATGTGTCATCGCGTATTGATGACATAAGTATTAACAATATCAAGGTCAATGGATCCGAGGTGGAGAGCGGTTCGCTTATGATGTATGAAACGCTTGCACATGAAGGATATCCGGGACATTTGTATGAGTTTACGAATTTCTACAATAACGATAGTGTATGCAATGCCCGTAAAGCACTTGATTTTACAGGCGCCACTGAAGGATGGGCCAAATATGTCGAGAACTGCGTTGATGAGTATCTTGATATGAGCCGCAATGTCCGGGAACTTAACAGGGTAAATAACCTGATAAGCTATATCTGCTCATCGAGAGTCGATATAGGAGTCAACTACGAGGGATGGACCATTGATGATGTTTACAGTTATCTGGCACAATATTATGAGATAAACAGGGAAACGGCAACCGAGATGTTTTATTCGGCGGTCGGAGACCCGGGAGTGCTTCTGCCGTACACGGTAGGCAACATTCTTATGCAGGATTTACGTGATAAGGCAGAAAAGGAACTTGGCAGCGGTTTCGAGGCACTTGAATTCCATAAATGGATACTTGACACAGGCATCACTGCATTTCCGGTATATGAAGACAGACTTGAGGAATGGTTAGCACAGAAGTAACATTTTGCTGATGTTAAGCCTGCCGCATCCCTGGGTATAGTAATCAAGCCCGGCGTCATCGGCACTTTTGCACAGAAGTTTCTTAAAATCATCATTTGATAAAGCTTTATTATAAGATAATACAAGAGCGGCGGCTCCTGACACAATCGGTGTGGACATGGAGGTGCCGCTTTTTGATATATAATTTCCGTATCCGTTATAACAGCTTATAATATTACTGCCGGGTGCTATAATATCCGGCTTGGGAACATCGCACATGGTAGGTCCTTTACTGGAATATGTGTGATGGCGTATTCCTTTTGAATCTGTATGGGTCATGACATCATCGGTTCCGACCGTTATTACCTTGCGGCTGGTTCCGGGAATTGTGATGGTATGGTATGCCGGACCGTTGTTCCCGGCCGATGTAATTACAGTAAGGCCGTCATCCCACAGATCTTCAACTACATCAATAAGCCTGCTGTATTCGCTCTGACATGATGACGATTCTGTTCCGACAGAAATATTAACAATTCGTATGCTGTATTTTTCACGGTTGGATTTGATCCACTCAAGAGCTTTTATCATTGTGGCAGAATCACCGCCTCCTTTGTAATCAAGTACTTTAAGAGATATAATCCCGGCTCCCGGAGCGACACCCCTGTAAAGTCCGTCCGACGCGGCACCGCTTGATGAGATAATGCCTGCGACATGGGTTCCGTGAGAATTATCATCATACGGTTTGCTCCGCATATTCACAAAATCTACGAATTTAACAATATTGCCGGAAAGGTCCCTGTGCCTGTAAATTCCTGTATCAAGTATAGCAATGTTCACGCCGCGCCCGGTTATTCCGCTGCGGTGGATTGCATCGAGATTGAGTTTTTTTCTTATTCGGTTCATAAAGGTTACACCGCGGCATATAATATCTATAATCTAATGTATGTGGAGTGGTGGAAAAAGTGAAAAATACCCCCTAAAAGAGGGTATAGGATTTGATGAAAATGTAGTAAAGTTATAGCGTAAAGATATAGAAAAGTTTTAAACGGAGGAATAAGAGATGAAGCTGATTGGTAAGATTAAGAATATGTCAAGAAGAACCGGAGCGGTTTTTATGGCAGTTGCTATGTTACTTGCGGGATTAGCAGTGGGAATGGGAATTTTTACAAATGCGGCATATGCTGAAGATGAGAATGTACAGATTGTACTAAGGAGACTTATCGGAAGCGCGAAGCCGTATGCGGTAACGGCGGAAGATGTATACGTATCCAATGATTATCAGGCCAACTTTGCGGCCAACCTCTTTCACCCATCAGAGCATTGGGTTGGAAGTGATCTTTCTAGCAATCCGGGTACGTTTTACTTTAAGGATATGACACCGGGAACACTTAAACTTAAGAATGATAAGTCGGCTAATAATATTGTAGTCGGAGTTCCGTATACGATTAACGGAAATCTGGTAACACTTAACAGCCCTGAGAAGAATATTTATATTGCCAATAATAAGAATGTAAATATTTATTTCGAGGAGAACTTCCTTGATGTGACAGCAGCTATTTCTTATGCAAGAAATACATTTGCCCAGTTTGCAACATACCAGAATACAAAGGGTGTTATAGCTGATTATTCTGATATGAACAGAAGTGTTATAGATGTAAATGGTTGTACGGATCAGATTTGTGTGGTTAATATTACAGCAGCAGAGCTTAACAGTATCCAGAATGGCGGACTTAAAATTTATAAGCCGAAGGATAAGATCGTAGTAATTAATGTTAAAGATATCACAGATGATGAGATTTCAATAAGAGAGTATGCAATTAAAGAAGGCAACAATAATTTCGTGACATCATCTGCTAACAATTCAGCGACAATATCAGATACAATTATCTGGAACTTTGCTGATTACGATGGAACAGTAAATATGAACGGTGTGTGCGGAATATTAGTGGCACCGGATGCCAGCGTTGATCTTTATGTAACAAGCTCAGGAAGAGTAATTGCAGACAGATTTGAAAATATAAGCGGTGAGATGCATTTTGTATCGGCAGATATTCCTGTTGAGACTGAGCCGGACACCTATCCGACAGAAGCAGAGATACCGACACCAGCACCAGAGACAACAGCACCGGAGACAACGACAGTGCCAGAGACAACAACAGCACCGGAGACAACAACAGTGCCAGAGACAACAACAGCACCGGAGACAACAACAGTACCAGAGACAACAACAGCACCGGAGACAACAACAGCACCAGAGACAACAACAGTGCCTGTAATTGATGAAACAACAGCTCCGGTTATGGAAACAACAGAAGTTGAGACAACAACCAGATCGGGCGAGGTTGAAGGCGATGATGAAACGACAGCCGAAGAGGAGACAACACTTGCAAGACGTAGAAGACCGGAAGTTGAAGCTGATACAGGTGATAAGTCCAATCTTCGTGTACTTGAGGTGATTTTCGCAGCATCAGGTATATGCTTCGCAGGCCTTGGTATCTATGGACTTACAAGAAAGAGATAATATTCTGAATCCTACGTTTAAATGATATTGGAAAAGGACCGCATTGCGGTTCTTTTCTTGCATTTTGCAGAAGTTTGTTATACAATTAAATCTAATCGTAAATCGATGAAAGGAGTAACTATAATGGGAAATGAAAGAATAATCGCTCCGGGTGAAATATACAGACATTTTAAGAACAGACTTTACCAGATAATAGCCATAGCATACCACTCAGAAACAGGTGAAAAATATGTGGTTTATCAGGCTATGTATGATGATTTTAAAATATACATAAGACCGTATGATATGTTTATAAGTAAAGTGGACAAGGATAAATATCCTCTTGCCACGGCCGTATACAGATTTGAGAAGGTGGATAGGGAAGAACTGACAGGCCTCAGATCCGTCAATGATGTACCGGGAAAGCAGCCGGAAGAAGTACGGGCAAACAATAATGATGATGGGGATAAAGTCAATCCATATCTTATGGGATTTTTTGATTGTGATACGAGTGCCTCACAGATAGAGTATCTCAATTCAATCAGGGGAAAAATCGATGACAGGCTTATTAATGACATAGCCGTGTCGCTGGATCTGACTGTTGATGACGGAAATATAGACGACAGGATAGATTCTTTAATAAGGTGTCTTAAGATGAAGGCGAGATTTGAATGCGGAAGGTTAAGATAGAAGGAGAATTGGATATTGAGAGAATTCTGGGATTCATTTAAGAAAAATATAACTTTTGAGAAAATTATAGTCAGGCTTATAATGGCCTGGCTCTTAACAGCGATAGTATTTTTCCTGAAGAGCGGAGATACATTTAACAGTGCTGCATTTGCAGCAGATATTAACGTGCCGATGTATGCCTGCTTTATGCTGCTCTTTTTTGCTTTTTTCTGTGGCCTTGGATATATGAAAGTATTTTCGTGGGCAGAAGTGTACGGACCAATGATTCTGGTTACATTATACGGGCTGGTTACCATAAGCAGCAATACCGATGTTACCTATCTTGTCGGAATTCTTGCGGTTCTTGCGGTCTCGATTACTTATGCCGCATCACACACAAGGACATTTGCTGAAATCAACGAGACAAAAATAGTTGTAATAATATATATTATTGCGGCTGTGTTCTATATGCTTATCGCGGGAACATTCACGGTGTTAAGATATGTAAATTACTCTGCGCCGGGATTTGATTTCGGCATATGGGTACAGATGTTCCATAATATGAAGACAACACTGGAGCCTGTCACGACTGTGGAACGTAATATGACATTATCGCATTTTGCGGTGCATTTTTCACCCATATATTATCTGTATCTGCCGTTTTATTTCTTCTTCCCGTATCCGGTAACACTTCAGGTACTTCAGGTAATCACTGTTGCAAGCGGAATTATACCGGTATATCTTCTGTGTAAGAAATTTGGCCTGAGCAAATCAGCCACGGCATGTTTTGGTATAATATTTGCACTTTTCCCAACGGTTGCGACAGGATGCTATTATGATCTTCATGAGAATTGTTTCCTTATACCGCTTATATTATGGCTGTTCTATGCTATTGAGAAAGATGATATCAAAGGAATAATTATTTTATCTTTGCTGACAATGCTTGTCAAGGAAGATGCGGCTGTTTATGTAGCATGCATAGGCTTATTTACGATATTCGGCAAAAGAAAATATATAAAAGGAACTGTAATGACCGTTTCGGCGGTTGTATATTTTCTTGTGGTCACAACGCTTATGCAAAAATACGGACTTGGTGTAATGACATACAGATACAGCAATTTTATGGTTGACGGTGCCGGAAGTCTTATGGATGTGATCAGAAATTTTGTGACCAATCCGGCATATGCTATAGCGGAATGTTTCGGAAGCGAGAAATATCCTTTCCTTCTGTATATGTTTGCACCGCTTGGAGCATTGCCTGTGGCAACCAAAAAAGTTTCACGGTTTATATTATTGCTTCCGATGTTGATAATTAATCTGGCAACCGATTACCAGTATCAGTATTCGATATTTTTCCAGTATGTATTTGGAGTTACTGCAATATTGTTTTATCTGGCAATATCAAATTATGCAGAACTTGGTGAGAAATCACGTAGATTCATGTGTTCGTTTGCGATATGCGCCGCATTTATCATAATGCCCGTTGCGTCGTTTTCCAAATCATGGTACATAAGCAGCTATTCGGACGGGAAAGAACAGATTGAGGTTCTGAATGATGCGATGAAGAGCATACCTTCCGGCGCATCGGTAGGAGCAACCACCTTCTTCGTGCCGCACCTGGCAAACAGGACCGAGCTTTATGAATATCCGTACAAATTTGATAAGTCGCCTCTTCCGGATTATCTCGTGATTGATTTGAGATTTTATAAAATAACGGAGAAGGATGAGGAGTACTTTAAAGAGAATAATTATATCTGTCTCTTATACACATCTCCGAGC
>ERZ1026929.729-NODE-729-length-14949-cov-5.289177_pt1 | contig 14949 bp, 10 predicted proteins | sample MGYA00519463_ERZ1026929 | MGnify/ENA primary metagenome ERZ1026929 (study PRJEB26926, sample SAMN06164829) | human gut metagenome | biome: ENVO:00009003; feature: ENVO:2100002; material: ENVO:00002003 | host: Homo sapiens | place: USA | collected 2012 ... | reverse complement strand
TCTGGCGCAGCTCGATGCGGGTGTGGAAGATGCCGGCCAGATCCTTGACCAGCTCACGGAAGTCCACGCGGCCGTCGGCGGTGAAGTAGAACATGATCTTGGAGCGGTCAAGGGTGTACTCGGCCTCCACCAGCTTCATTTCCAGGCCGTGGCGGGCAATGCACTCCTGGCAGGTGTGGTAGGCGCGCTTCTCATCCTCGCGGTTCTGGCGCATCCGGCGCACATCCACGCTGTCGGCCATCCGGGTGATGGGCTTGAGGGCCTTGGGAACAGCGGAGTCGGCGATCTCCTTCACGCCCTGCACCACTTCGCCGCACTCCACGCCCCGGGCCGTCTCGACGATAACATAGTCGCCGGTCTTGATGGGAGTGTCTGCGGGGTCAAAATAATAGGTCTTGCCGTTGTCCTTGAAACGGACGGATATAACTTTCTTCATAGCATTCCTCTTTGGGGTCGTATCGAACGTATATAAGCCCGGAAAATGGGCCTTGAGCAGTCTGCGCTTTCAATGCCCAGGCAGCATCCGCAGACTGCATATCGCAAATATGCAGCTTGGATAGGCGCTGTGCCTGAAATTGCGATAAAATTCCATTCTGCTTTCTAGTATAGCATAGTCCGGCCCGTATTTCCACGAAATATGGCAAGAAAGTAGCCGGGATATTCCCATTGACTTCCTAAACTAAGGTGATTTAAGGAAAGTTTTGTTAAAGATTGACTTCAGGACTATTGCAAGGGGGATTCCCTCGTGTATAATAGGAATGATAAGAAGCGTTCAGAGGGTGCTGCCGTGGCTGCGGCGTACCTTTTGCCGCGCGGCGGCATAAAAAAGAAATGGATAGGAAATCATGGAAAAATTCAGTGTTAAAAAGCCGTTCACCATCCTTGTTGCGGTCATCATGGTCCTGCTGCTGGGCTTCGTGTCCATCACGAACCTGCAGACGAACCTTCTGCCCGACATCAGCACGCCATACCTCATGGTGGTCACTGTCTACCCCGGTGCCAGCCCGGAGCGTGTGGAGTCAGAAGTCTCCGATGTGATGGAGAACGCGCTGGGTACAGTGTCCGGCGTCGAGAGCATCACGGCGACCTCGGCAGAAAACTACAGCCTTCTGCTCATGAAATTCGCCGAAGGCACCGACATGAACAGCGCGATGGTCAAGACCTCCAATAAGGTGGACCAGACCGCGACCAGTCTGCCCAGCACCTGTCTGACCCCCTCCATCATCGAGTACAGCCTGAACATGAACGCCTTTATGACGGTGGCTGTCAGCCGGGAGGGCAGCGATGTCTACGATCTGTCGGACTTCGTGGATAACACCCTCGTGCCTTATGTGGGCCGCACCAGCGGCGTTTCCAGTGTGTCGGCCAACGGCCTCATCGAAAAGATGGTGCAGGTGCAGCTGAATCAGGATAAGATAGACGAAGTGAACGCCCGCCTGCTGGAACTCATCGACACCCAGCTGGCCGACGCCCGCGCCAAGCTCGACGCCGCGGAGGCGCAGATCGCCGAGGGCCGCGCCGAGTATGAAAAACAGCTGAAAAACTTCGGCAATACCGTCTCCGATACGGTCATGGCAGAGATGGGTACGGAGGTGGCCGACGCCGTCACCGTCGTGCGCGACCAGGCGCAGGCTTTGCTGAACAGCGTCAACCAGCTCATCGGCGTGGTCAATGAACCGGAGATCCAGCAGGCCCTCATCGACGTCCGCGACGGCCTGCAGCGCGTCGTGGACCAGTTCAACCAGACCGGTATGCGGGACATCGACTCCCTCATCGAGATCGTCGGCGAGCTGCGCGACATTACCGATAGGCTCACCGCCGCTCTGCAGGAGCTGCAGGGCCGTCTGGGTACCAGCGACGGCACCGTCTCCGACCTTGCCGACGAGCTGGAAGTCTCCAACAGCCTGAGCACCATTTATAAGACTCTGGACGAGGTCATCAAAGCCATGGACAATGTCCCCGGCCTGATGAACCAGTTCTCCGTCGCTCTGGGCAGCTATTCCAGCCAGCAGCTCAGCGCCTATATGCGTTTTACCGAGGCCCGCGAGATGCTCAAGGACTATGAGAACCAGCTGGAAGACGCCAAGCAGCTCTACGAGGAGAGCAAGGAAAAGGCCCTTGCCAGCGCCGATGTGGCCAAGCAGCTGGACATCAAGACCCTCGCCCAGCTCATCTACGCTCAGAACTTCTCGATGCCTGCCGGCTACGTCGCCGATAAGAGCGGCGAGTCCTGGCTGCTGAAGGTCGGCGAAGAGTACGACAGCGTTTCGGACATCGAGGGCGCACTTCTGCTCCACGTCGATGGCTTCGGCGATGTCCGCCTCTCCGATGTGGCCGACGTGGCCGTCATCGACAACGCCGAGGCCAGCTACACCCGCCTGAACGGGGAGCGGGCCGTGGTGCTGAAAATTTTCCGCAACGCCAATTCCAGCGCCAGCAGCGTCTCGGACGGCTGCCTGAATGCCTTCAAGGAGCTGCAGGCTCAGTATTCTGACCTTCACGTCGTCGTCCTGTCCAACCAGGGCAACTACATCACCATCATCGTCAACAGCATCATCAGCAGTATGCTGGTGGGCGCTGCGCTGGCCATCATCGTGCTGGCCATCTTCCTGAAGGACATCAAGCCCACCCTCGTGGTCGGCGTCAGCATCCCGCTGTCCGTCCTGTTCGCCGTCGTTCTGATGTACTTCACCGGCCTCGACATGAACATCATGACGCTGGCGGGCCTGTCGCTGGGCGTCGGTATGCTGGTGGATAACTCGGTCGTCGTCATCGAGAACATCTACCGTCTGCGGGGCCGGGGCGTACCGGCGGCCCGCGCCGCCGTGCAGGGCGCTCGTCAGGTAGGCATGTCGGTCGTGGCCTCTACCCTTACTTCGGTCTGCGTCTTCCTGCCGGTGGTGTTCGCCTCCGGCACGGTGCGCAGCCTGCTGCAGCCCATGTCCATGTGCATCGGCTACTGCCTGATGGCTTCTCTCATCGTAGCCATCACCGTTGTGCCTGCCGCTGCTTCCACTGTCCTGAAAAAGGCTGAGCCGAAGCGTCTGGTCTGGTTTGAAAAGATTCAGGATAAGTATGCCCACAGCCTCGAGTGGTGCCTGCAGCACCGCGCTCTGCCGCTGCTGGCCGCTGTTGTGCTGCTGGCCTTCTGCGGCTGGAAGGTCTTCTCCATGGGCGTCGTCCTTCTGCCCGAAATTTCCAGCAATGAGGCCACCATCGCCCTCTCTACCGACGACGGCCTGACCAAAGAGGAATCCTACGGTGTGGCCGGACAGGTCGTCGAGGCCGTCATGGCCGTGGACGGCGTGGAAGAGGTGGGCGTCACCACCGACACCACCGTGGCCGGCATCGACATCGGCCAGCTGGGTCTGCCCAGCGCCATCACCGACCTGCTGAGCGCCGCCAACAGCTACGGCAGCTACCGGTTCAACGTCATGCTGGACGAGTCCCTCTCCTCCACTAAGATCGCCGCTGTGGAGCAGGCCCTGAACGATGCAGTGGCCAGCGTCGAGAACTGCACCGGCACCGTCGAGATCAGCGGTATGCAGGACCTGACCAGCCAGCTGAGCAGCGGCCTCTCTGTCAAGATCTACGGCCCCGACGCCGATACCATTACCGCACTGGGCGATAAGGTCGTCCAGATGGTCAACGACACCGAGGGCTTCGCCAATGCCGCCACCGGCCTCGGTCAGGGCGATGCGACCATCAATCTGGACATCGACCGCGACAAGGTCCGCGCCTACGGTCTGACCGTCGCGCAGGTCTACCAGCAGATCGCCGCCAAGCTCACCACCACCACCACGGCGGAGACGCCCGTCACGGTGGACGGCTCCACCATGAAAGTCCAGATCAGCGATAATCTTGACCCTATGACCAAGGAAAACATGATGGACATGACCTTCACCACCAGTGTCATGGACGCCACCGGCACCACCACCACCGGCACCTGCACGCTGGGCGATATTGCTTCCTGGACGACGGGTACTGCCCCCGACTCCATCACCAGCGAGAACCAGACCCGCTACATCACGGTGTCTGCCGACACGCTGGACGGCTACAACACCACGGTCCAGTCCCGCGTGCTGCAGAAGACGCTGGACGCCTTCGCCCTCACCGATGAGATGCCCGAGGGCTGCTCCTTCTCGCTGGACGGCGAGTCCTCCACCATCAACCAGATGGTCGACGAGATGGTGCAGTGGATGGCTCTGGCCCTGCCCTTCGTCTATCTGGTCATGGTGGCTCAGTTCCAGAGCCTGTTGTCCCCCTTTATCGTCCTGTTCACCGTGCCGTTGGCCTTCACTGGCGGCCTGCTGGGTATGCTGGTCACCGGCCAGCAGCTGACCATGATCTCCCTGATGGGCTTCATCGTCCTGATGGGTACCGTCGTCAACAACGGCATCGTCTTCGTGGACTACGCCAACCAGCTGCGTCTGGGCGGTCTGGAGCGCCGTGCGGCCCTTGTCGCCACCGGCAAGACCCGTATGCGTCCTATCCTCATGACCACCCTGACCACTGTTCTGGCCATGCTGCAGATGGTATTCAGCAACGATATGGCGAGCCAGCTCATGAGCGGCATGGCCATCGTCATCATCTGCGGCCTGAGCTATGCCACCCTGATGACCCTGTACATCGTCCCCATCCTCTACGACATCCTCTTCAAGAAGCCGCCGCTGGTGGTCGATGTAGGTGACGACGGAATGGACGACATCCCCGACGATGCCGCCGAGTATATCGCGCAGTCGAACGCTGCCGAGGCTCAGCCGGAAGCATAATCTTATACAGATTCAAAAGGGAGCTGTTGCATTTTGCAGCAGCTCCCTTTTCTGTTTCGCAATATGTCCAAAAAATCTCTCGAAATTTTGGAAGATAAATCTAAAAGCATTCTCACACAAGTCTGGAAAACTGTGCTATAATCATAATTATGGACGAGGTCGGGGCTGCGCTGCCCTGACCGAAAATAATGAAGAAGGAGGCGAGCCTTATGGCACAGTTCCGCTCCAAGCCCTTTGGTGTGACCAAAAACGGCGATAAGGTGGATGAATACATCATCTCCAATCCCGGTGGACTTGAGGTCAGCGTGCTGAACTACGGCTGTGTGATCAAAAATCTCTTCGTCCCTACAAAAACGGGTCTGGTGGACGTGGTCGTCGGACACGACACCCTCGCCGACTATGAGGCGGATTTCAACTCATCCGGCAGCACCTGCTGCGGTGCGTTCGTGGGCCGGTACGCCAACCGCATTGAAAATGCGGAATTTTCTCTCAGCGGCAAGACCTACAAGCTGGAAGCCAACAATGGCAAAAATCACCTGCACGGCACCTTCCCCCGCAAAATTTACGATGTGAAGATGTTCGGCGACACCCTTTTGATGGAGACCGAAAGCCCGGCGGGCGAAGACGGTTTCCCCGGAAATCTGAAGGTCAGTGTGCGGTATATCCTCACGCCGGACAATACCCTGCGGATGGACTACCGTGTGTCCACTGACGAGGACACCATCATCAACCTGACCAACCACACCTACTTCAACCTCGACGGCGGCGGCAATGTGCTGGGCCAGAAGCTCCGCATTTACGCTTCCAACTACCTCGAGGGCAACAACGAGACCTGCCCCACGGGTAAGATCCTGCCTGTGGACGGTACGCCGATGGACTTCCGCACCGGAAAGCCTCTGGGACGCGACCTCGACACCGGCTTCTACCAGACCACCATGGCAGGCGGCGGCTTCGACCACTGCTATGTCCTCGACCGGCCCCGGGGTGCCAGCCAGAGCCTCTGCGCCTGGGCGTCCAGCGACAAGACCGGTATCAGCATGAAGATGTACACCACCCAGCCGGGCATCCAGCTCTACACCGGCAACTTCCTGCAGAACTGCCCCTCCCCCGGCAAGGGCGGCGTCCCGCTGGAAAAGTACGGCGGCTTTGCCCTTGAGACCCAGCACTTCCCCTGCAGCCCCTCTCACCCGGAGTTCCCGACGACGGTGCTGCGGGCAGGCAAAGTCTTCCGCGCCAACACTACGCTCCGCTTCTTCACCGGCCGTCAGTGCGGCCGTTTGTAAGCAAATATCAGCCGCAGCAAAGGGCAGCTCCCGCAAGAGAGCTGCCCTTTGCTGTTTTTGCGTGTCCTCTCCATGCCTTGCGGACTAAAAATCTTTGCAGTTCATCAGACTGGCTGAAAAGATGCAACAAAAATACATTTTCATAAAAAAGCCGGTACTTGATTCTCTGTGCAAAAAGCGGTATCCTTTAGGCAGGCAGAGCACAAGGGCTCTGTGCGAAGCAACATTTGGAACAAGAGAGGTACTGGACATGGCTATTTTGGTTTCCGGCGGCGCAGGCTACATCGGCAGCCACACCTGCATCGAGCTCCTGAATGCCGGCTACGACGTCGTCGTGGCGGACAATTACTATAATGCATCCCCTGTGGTCCTCGACCGCGTCAAGCAGATCACCGGCAAGGACTTCCGCTTCTATCAGGCCGATATGACCAAACACGAGGATGTGGAGAAGATCTTCGCCGAGTGTCCCGACATCACGGCGGTCATCCAGTTCGCAGCCTATAAGGCCGTTGGCGAGAGCGTGTCCAAGCCCATCGAATACTACTACAATAACCTCAACTGCACGCTGGTCATCCTGGATGTGATGCGCAAGCACAACTGCCACAACTTCGTGTTCAGCTCTTCCGCCACCGTCTACGGCGACCCCGCCAGTGTGCCGATCACCGAGGACTTCCCCGTGGGTGCCACCACCAACCCCTACGGCACCACCAAGGCCATGACTGAGCGCATCCTCACCGATGTCTGCAAGGCGGACCCCACCCTGAACGTGGCTCTGCTGCGCTACTTCAACCCCATCGGCGCCCACAAGTCCGGCCTCATCGGCGAGGACCCCAACGGCATCCCCAACAACCTCATGCCCTACATCGCCAAGGTGGCTGTGGGCAAGCTGGAAAAGGTCCATGTCTTCGGCAATGACTACCCCACTCCCGACGGCACCGGCGTCCGTGACTATATCCATGTCGTGGACCTGGCCCGCGGCCATGTCTGCGCCATCAAGAAGCTGGAAACGAACTGCGGCCTCTTCATCTGCAACCTCGGCACCGGCAAGGGTTACAGCGTGCTGGATGTCATCCACGCCTTCGAGAAGGCCTGCGGCAAGCCCATCCCCTACGTCATCGATGCCCGCCGCCCCGGCGACATCGCCGAGTGCTATGCTGACCCCACCAAGGCCAGGAATGAGCTTGGCTGGGTGGCTGAGTACGGCATCGAGGAAATGTGCGCCGACAGCTGGAACTGGCAGAAGAAGAACCCTGACGGCTACCACACCGCGAACTGAATAAAAAACGATAAGAGCCTGTACGGCGGGGACTTCCCGGGTACAGGCTCTTATTTTTTGCACTTTTTCTGATATTCGAGGAAGGCGACATGATTTTTTTTTCAGAGAGCAGTTCAGAACAGCTCCATTTCTCTTGACAACGCCGGAAAGTTAGCCTATATTACTGTTGTTAATGCAAACTAACAAACACGCTCGAGAGGAATATTCCATATGACGTTGAAAGATTTGAACATCGGCGAGACCGCCGTGGTCGGGACCGTGGGCGGCGAAGGCGCTCTGCGGCAGCATTTTCTGGATATGGGGCTGATCCCCGGTGAGGAGGTCACGCTGGTCAAATTTGCCCCGATGGGCGACCCGATGGAGCTGAGCATCCACGGCTACGAGCTGACCCTCCGGCTGGACGATGCCGCCCGCATCGGGGTCACTCTGGCCAAAGCCCCGGCGGCGAAAAAGGCGGCGGCAGAAAGTGAAAAGCCGGTGGAGCACCCGGGCCTCGGCGAAGGCGGACGCTACCACACCAAAAAGGGCGAGAACCCTCTGCCTGACGACACGACCCTTACCTTTGCGCTGGCGGGCAACCAGAACTGCGGCAAGACGACCCTCTTCAACCAGCTCACCGGCTCCAACCAGCACGTCGGCAATTTCCCGGGTGTGACGGTGGACCGCAAGAGCGGTGCGATCCGGAATAACCCGAATACGGAGGTCACAGACCTGCCCGGCATCTACTCCATGTCGCCCTATACCAGCGAGGAGATCGTGACCCGGCAGTTCATCATCGGCGAGAAGCCCACGGGCATCATCAATATCGTGGACGCCACCAACATCGAGAGGAATCTGTACCTCACCATGCAGCTCATGGAGCTGGATACGCCGATGGTGCTGGCGCTGAACATGATGGACGAGATGCGCGGCAACGGCGGCACTGTCCGCATCAATAAGATGGAGGCCATGCTGGGCATCCCGGTCGTGCCGATCTCTGCGGCAAAGAACGAGGGCGTGGACGAGCTGGTGGATCATGCGCTCCATGTCGCAAAGTATCAGGAGCGGCCGGGCCGGATGGATTTCTGCAGCGAGGAGGATCACGGCGGCGCAGTCCACCGCTGCATCCACGGCATCATCCACCTGATCGAGGATCATGCCGAGGCCGCAGGCATCCCGGTGCGCTTTGCGGCCACAAAGCTCGTGGAGGGCGACCAGCGCATCGAGGCGGCCCTGAAGCTCGACCAGAACGAAAAAGAGATGATCGAGCACATCATCGTCCAGATGGAGCAGGAGCGGGGTCTGGACCGCGCCGCCGCCATCGCGGATATGCGGTTCCACTTCATCCACCAGCTGGTGGAGCAGACCGTCGTGAAGCCCCGCCAGAGCAAGGAGCAGCTCCGCTCGGCCCAGATCGACCGGTTCCTCACGGGCCGCTATACCGCCATCCCGGCCTTTGTGGGCATCATGGCGCTGGTGTTCTACCTCACCTTCGGCGTCATCGGTCTGGCGCTCCAGAACCTGCTGGAAGTGGGCATTGATGCCCTGACCGCCGCGGTGGACTCCACCCTCACGGCGTGGAACGTCAACGCAGCCGTCCACTCGCTGGTCATCGACGGCATCTTCACCGGTGTGGGCAGTGTGTTGAGCTTCCTGCCCATCATCGTGACCCTGTTCTTCTTCCTCTCTCTGCTGGAGGATACCGGATACATGGCCCGCGTGGCATTCGTGATGGATAAGCTTCTCCGCCGCATCGGCCTCTCGGGGCGCAGCATCGTGCCAATGCTCATCGGCTTCGGCTGCACCGTCCCCGGCGTCATGGCCAGCCGCACCCTGCCCTCGGAGCGCGACCGCAAAATGACCATCCTGCTCACCCCCTTTATGAGCTGCTCGGCCAAGCTGCCCATCTACAGCCTGTTTGCGGCGGCCTTCTTCCCGGAGCACGCGGCTCTGGTGATGGTCAGCCTCTATTTCCTCGGCATTGCGGTGGGCATTCTGATGGCCATCCTGCTGAAGAGCAGTGTCTTTAAGGGCGAGGCCGTCCCCTTTGTGATGGAGCTGCCCAACTACCGCCTGCCCGGCCTCAAGAATGTGGTCCAGCTGCTCTGGGAAAAGGCCCGCGATTTCCTCCAGCGCGCCTTTACGGTCATCTTTGTGGCGACCATCATCATCTGGTTCCTGCAGAGCTTCGACCTGCGGCTCAGCCTCACCGCTGACCCGCAGCAGAGCATCCTTGCATGGCTGGCCAGCGGTATCGCGCCGCTGTTTGCGCCACTGGGCTTTGCCGACTGGCGGGTGTCTACGGCCCTGATCACCGGCTTTATGGCCAAGGAGAGCGTCGTTTCGACCCTCACCATCCTCTATGGCTCCTCTGCGGCCTTTGCCGCCGCGCTGTCCCCGGCGGCGGCTGCACCCCTGCTGGTGTTCTGCCTGCTTTATACGCCCTGCATCGCAGCGGTGGCCTCGGTCAAGCGGGAGCTGGGCGGCAAGTGGGCGTTTATCATGGTGGCAAATCAGTGCATCGTAGCATGGCTGGCGGCCTTCGGCACGCGGCTCATCATGATGCTGTAAAGAAAACGGAAACAGGGAGCGGCCTGCAAGATGCGGGCCGCTCCTTTTCTCTTGACAATCGCTGCGTTTTTGTGCTATTATTACTTCAAATTTGAATGATACAATTTTGAATCACAAGGAGGCGTCCCATGAATACCCCGGGCATCGAATTCGGGCGGAAGACCTCGGCGGCTTACGCCGCCCTCTGCAAGCCCCTGTGCCAGAAGCTCCATCTGCCCCAGACGGCTTTTGACATCCTGATGTTCCTCGCCAACAACCCCGGCTACCAGACCGCCAGCGACGTGGTAGAGGTGCGCAAACTGAAAGCAAATCTCGTCTCGGTGAACGTAGACCGTCTGGTGCAGGAGGGCTACCTCGTCCGCGAGGCTGACCCCGGCGACCGCCGCCGCACCCTGCTGCGCTGCACCGAAAAAGCCTGCCCCATCATTGAGCAGGGCCGGGCCTTGCAGGAGGAATTTGGTGCGCGTCTGCTGGAACACACCAATGAAGCACAGCGAAAGGCGTTCTTCGAGACGATGGACATTATAAATGAGAATCTGGACGCCATTCTGGAAGGAGAAGCATGAACATTTTATTTACGATCTTCGTCACCTTTTTCGCCGGCATGGGCGCGGGCCTCGGCACCGGCTTTGCGGGCCTGAGCGCGGCGGCTGTCATCAGCCCCATGCTCATCACCTTTCTGCATATGGACCCCTATATGGCCGTGGGTATCGCTCTCTCGTCGGATGTGCTGGCCAGCGCCGTCTCGGCCTACACCTACCATAAAAACAAGAACCTCGACATCAAAAACGGCCTCATCATGATGGTGAGCGTGCTGGTGTTCACGGTGGTGGGCAGCTGGGTGGCCAGCCTGCTCCCCTCGGCCACGATGGGCAGCTTCTCGGTGTTCATGACCTTCCTGCTGGGCATCAAGTTCATTGTCCGGCCCGTCATGACCACCAAAGAGGCCATGCAGGGCGTCAGCGCAAAGAAGCGGGCCGTCCAGTCCATCGTCTGCGGCATCCTCGTCGGCTTCATCTGCGGCTTTATCGGCGCAGGCGGCGGCATGATGATGCTCCTCATCCTCACCAGCGTCCTCGGCTACGAGCTGAAAACGGCTGTGGGTACCAGCGTGTTCATCATGACCTTCACGGCCCTGACCGGAGCTGTCAGCCATTTCGCCATCGGCGGTGCGCCGGTCTGGCACGTCTGGGCGCTCTGCGTCGTCTTCACCCTGCTGTGGGCGCGCATCGCGGCGGTCTTTGCCAATAAGGCCGACGCCAAGACCCTCAACCGCGCCACCGGCATCATCCTCGTCATCCTCGGCGTGGTGGTCATGGGCTTCAACTGGCTCAGTTGACCGTATCTGGACAAAAAGAAATGCCTGTGCGGCAGATGCTGCACAGGCATTTTTAATGTTCTTTTAACGGACGAACTCGACCTCAACATCGCCGTTCTTGGTGGCGAGGTTCAGCTTGTTGGGGGCATCTGCATTCTGCTGCAGAGTGTCCTTGCCGGAGAAGAGGAAGCTCTTGTCGCTGGCGTCGGAGACGCGGATCTTGCCGCCGCCTGCGGCCAGCTCAAAGCCGTAAGAGCTGCCGCTGCCGATCACAGAGCCGGTGATGCTGCCGTTCTGCACCTTGGCGTTGCAGACGTTGGCAGAGATGTTTTCCAGCTTGAGGGTGCCGCTGTTCTGAATGGTGGCAGCCACATTCTGGGAGGCGACGCCGCTCATGGTGATCTTGCCGTTGCGGGTAGTACCGCTCAGGGTGGAGCCGTTGAAGTTCGACACCTCGATGCGGCCATTGTCAGTGGTAAGGCTGGCGGTCTGTGCCGAAACGCCGTCCAGCGTGATGCTGTCGTTGGTGGTGCTGACGGTGATGTTTGCCAGCGTCTGGCGGGGTACCTGTAGCGTCAGGGTGCAGCTGCGGGTGTCCTCACTCTGGATGATGAGGGAAGCGTTGGGCTCCCGGGTCTTGGTCACGGTGAGGGTGCTGCCCGCCACCGTGAAGTCGTAGAGCTTGGAGCTTTCAAAGGCGTAGCTCGAGGTGTAGGTGTAATCGGCGCGGATGTGGTCGATGTCGGCGGCCTGCAGAATGACCGCAGCGCTGTTGTCCTGCACCACGATGGCGTTGATGCCGGCCGGTGCGTCATAGCTGGCGCTGTAAGTGGCCACAGGTGCTGCCGCGCCGCAGAAGAGCGCAGCCGCCGTGACAGCCGTCAGAAGAGCGAGAAGAAACTTTTTCATAAGGAAAACCTCCTGTCGCAATAAAATAGATGAGCGGAATGTCCCGCAGAAGATTTTACTTTATCCGTCCGGGCCGCAGCTGCGGCTCGGATAGAATTTCTCACCTTAAAAATACCGCAGCAGAGAAAAAAAGTCAAGAGAGAAAAAATGAACAATAAAAAACGCCTGCACAGTGGTGCAGGCGCAAAAGCAGGATAAATTATTTCTCTTCGATGGTGGAGTGCTCGATGACATAGTCGGCAGCGCGGCGGATGCCCTCGTTGCGGCGGATGGCCTCCACGTTGGACACAGCCTTGACTTCCTCGAGGGTCTTCTTGGTGCGCTCAGCGCGCTCGGACAGGGTCTTGTCGATGTCCTCCTCAGTGGGAACGAGGTCCTCGTTCTGAGCAATCTGCAGCAGGGCCATCCGGGCGCGGGTGTTCTTCTCCGCAGCAGTGCGGACAGCGGCAGTGAAGCTCTCGCGGGTCTGATGGATCTGGCTCAGGTAGCGGTCGAGGCTCAGGCGCTGCATCTGCAGCTGCTGCTGGATCTGCTCCATCTCCTGCTGATAGGCGCTCTCGACGAGAACGCTGGGCAGCTCGCCCTCAGCGGCTGCGGCCAGCTGGGTGAGGATGGCGTCCTTGGCGCGGTTGAGCGCGGCGGCGTGTTTGTTGTCGTGGAGCTGCTGACGGATCTGGGCGCGGAACTCGTCCATGGTGTCCACATTGGCAGCCTTCTTGGCAAAATCGCTGTTCAGTGCGGGCAGCTGGCGGACACAGACGTCGTGCAGCTTGATTTTGAAGACCACGGGCTTGCCGGCCAGGTCCTTGACGTGGTAGCGGGCCGGGAAGGTGACGAAGATGTCGAACTCCTCGCCGCCCTTGTGGCCGAGGATGCCCTCCTCGAAGCCGGGGATCATCCGGCCGCTGCCCAGCTGCAGGGTCTGGTTCTGGGCGGTGCCGCCGTTGAAGGGCTTGCCTTCCAGCAGGCCCTCGTAGTCGATGTGGACGATGTTGCCCTTGACGGCCGGACCCTTGTGAGGCACCAGCTCAGCGGCCATGGCGCGGCGGCGCTCCAGCACAGCGTCGATCTCCTTGTCGGTGACTTCCGGGGTGACGCACTCGGTCTTGAAGCCGGTGGTCTGGGTCAGGTTCAGCTCAGGCTGCAGGGCGGTGGTGGCAGTGGCCACAAAGCCCTCGTCCTTTTTCACGCTGACCAGGTCGTAGACCGGCTCGTCCACAGCGTGGAAGCCATGTTCTGCCATCGCTGCGTCGTACAGGGCCGGGACATCCTTGTCCATCAAATCGTTGATGGCGTCGTACCAGAAGGTGTGCTCGCCGCGGTCGGCCTCGATCTGGGCGCGGTCAGCCTCGCCCTTGGCAAAGCCCTTGATGGTGTACGTTGCGCGGGTGCGCTCGTACACGGCGTTGGACGCAGCTTCCAGCTCCTCAGCCGAAGCGCTGAAAGTCATTTTGCAGACACTCTTTTCGGGAGTTTCCACGCTTACCAGTTTCATAGGTTCTACCCTCCGTGCTGCCCCCTGAAAGGGCAAGATTCAAAACATTATGAAGTTATTATAGCACAATAAGCTCAAAAGCGGTATAATAAAAAGAAAGAAAATCTGTTCTTTTGTCAGCGAATGGGGTCCCGGGCGCTGCAAAACGGAAGGAAGTGTACACCTCATGCGTCTGTTCGACGTTCTCGGGCCGGTGATGATCGGCCCCTCCTCCAGCCATACGGCGGGTGCAGCCCGCATTGGATATACGGCTCAGAAGCTGCTGGGCGACGTCCCCGCCGAGGCGGACATTGGACTCTACGGCAGCTTTGCCACCACAGGCCGGGGCCACGGCACCGACCGTGCGCTGGTGGCGGGCCTGCTGGGCCTGCGCCCGGATGATCCCCGCCTGCCGGACAGCTTTGCGCTGGCAGAGGAACAGGGCATGACCTTTACGATCCACCCGGTGGAGCTGCGCAGCGCCCATCCCAATACGGCGGTGCTCCATCTTACCGCCCGCAGCGGCCGGGAGCTGTCGCTCAAGGCCGCGTCGGTGGGCGGCGGCCGCATCCGGGTCACCGAGATCGACGGGGTGCCCGCCGACTTCGGCGGCGACAGCAACACCCTGATCATCCACAACGAGGACACCCCCGGCTGCATCGCCGAGGTGACCATGTCGCTGGCGCTGCGGCGCATCAACATTGCGTCCATGCAGGTGTTCCGGGCGGCGGTGGGCCGCTACGCGGTCATGGTGCTGGAATGCGACTCCCACATCCCCCACACGCTGGAACAGCAGCTGGCCGTGATGCCGGGCCTGCTCAAGGTCACCTGCCTGAATGTGGACGAGCCGGAAGGAATGGAGGAATGAGCCGTGTCGTTTTTGTCCTGTGAAGAGATGCTGGCGGCCGCCTGCAGCCAGAAGATCACGCTGGCCGAAGCCGTGCTGCGCAGCGACCTGGATGAGAGCCGCCTGACCGAGGAGCAGAGCCGTGCGGCCATGCACCACCTGTGGCAGGTGATGCAGGCCACAAGCCGGGAGTACGACCCGGCCCAGCGCAGCCGCAGTGGACTTTCCGGCGGCGATGCCGCCAAGGTGGAACAGGCCCATCAGGCGGGCAGAAGCTATGGCGGGGATTACCTTGCTGAGGTGACCGCCGAAGCCCTCAAGACCGCTGAGTGCAACGCCTGCATGAAACGAATCGTTGCTGCCCCCACGGCGGGCAGCTGCGGTGTGCTCCCGGCGGTGCTGCTTCCCCTTGCCCGTGCAGGCGAGGCCGATGAAGAAGCCATCTGTGATGCCCTCTATGTGGCCGCAGGCCTGTCTCTTATACACATCTCCGAGCCCACGAGACCCTAAGACATCTCGT
>ERZ1026929.719-NODE-719-length-15120-cov-7.372984_pt1 | contig 15120 bp, 8 predicted proteins | sample MGYA00519463_ERZ1026929 | MGnify/ENA primary metagenome ERZ1026929 (study PRJEB26926, sample SAMN06164829) | human gut metagenome | biome: ENVO:00009003; feature: ENVO:2100002; material: ENVO:00002003 | host: Homo sapiens | place: USA | collected 2012 ... | reverse complement strand
CACCTATTAAGTCGTCGGCAGCGTCAGATGTGTATAAGAGACAGGTTTTGATACGCTCCGTTGTGAGGTTGTTGACCTTAACCGAGATGAAGCTACAATCCTAATGGTTGAGAGCAACTTTCAAAGGTCGCAGATACTGCCAAGCGAAAAAGCCTATGCCTACAAAATGCGTTTGGAAGCAATGAACAGACAAGGACAGCGAACAGATTTAACTTCGACACCACTGGTGTCAAAGTCAAGAACTAATGAAGAATTAGGAAATCAGGTCGGCGAAAGTCGAGAACAGATACGCAGATATGTCCGCCTAACAAACCTTGTTCCCGAACTGCTTGAATTCGTTGATGAGGGGCGAATTAAAATGCGACCGGCGGTTGAATTGTCGTATCTTGACGAGGACAGTCAGCGTGATGTGGTGGACGAAATTGATATGAATGACGCTACACCGTCTCACGACCAAACTATCCGTATGCGAAAGTTTTTTGATGAGGGCAAACTCACAACCGAGGCTATCCAAGCCATTATGTCGGAGGAAAAGCCAAATCAAAAAGAGAAAATCGTGTTAAGGGGCGACAGAGTTCGACAACTTATCCCGAAGAATATCCCGGTAAGTCAAACCGAGGAGTTCGTGTGCAAGGCTTTGGAGCATTACAACAAGTTTCTCAAACAGAGAGCTGACCGTGACAGCCGATAGCCTTTCCCCTTCTCACACTCTACCCCTATATTTACCTACTGTTTACCGGCTGAAAAGATATATTCTATCTCCCTTAAATATATCTATCTCAACTAACATATAGCTGTCTATTAAAGGGTTCGCACATTTGAAGTGAAAGCAAAATGTCTGCTACGATAAAAAGTTCGGCTATTCGCACCTTTGATGTTTTTTGCCTAATTGAGTACGATTAAGGCGAAAGGAGCGATATGCTATGAAAAAGAGATTAACCGCTTGTATGCTTGCTTGTTTTATGATTTTACTTGTTGGTTGCAGCAGTAACACAGCCAAAGAAGCCGCAAAAAATGAAACGAAAACAGAGACTTCTTTTCCGGCTGGTAATACTGAAACGCAATCTCAGGAAGAAACATTAAACGAACAGGAAAGTACGGTTGTTCAGGAAAAAACACCGAATACGACTGACGAAAGCAGAAAAGTTGATGAAAGTAAGGCTATCAGCAATGTTCAGTCAAAACCGGCGGAAGAAAAAAGTTCTGAAAAACCGAAAGCAGAACCGTCAAAGCGGACAAACACACCGACTGTTTCCGAAAAACATACGGAGCAGTCAAAGAAACCGACATCCGCTATACCAAAGCCGACTGAAAAGCCAAAAGAACCGAAACCCACAGAGCCGCCAAAGCAGACTTTTGATGTAAGCGAATATGTGAGTTATGCAAAGAGCTATGCTCAAAGTATCGGCTTGGAGTTGGACAGTACAGCAACGGAATGTTGGGACAATCCCATTACAGCAAATAGCAGACGAACAGGCATAAAAGACGACATTAAAAGCAGGCTGAACAGATACAAAAATATTGAGGACTTTACAGCAGTATGGGTATGGACTGAAAAGGTATCCGATACGGAATATGAAATCTACATCGGATATTGCTAAAACTAAATCAAACACAGAATTGAACGCACTGATAATCGGTGCGTTCTTTCATTTTAAGGAGGAAAACCAAATGGTAAAAACGAAATTCAAGAGAGCCGTATCGCTTGTAATGGCGGCGGTTCTCAGTCTCGGTGCATTTGCAAATATCGGGACACCTGCCTATGCCGCTTCGGGTACGAAGTCCGATGTGTATATTATGGAACTTCCCCGTAGCGGAGATACAAACAACAACGGTAAGTGGGGTCACGGTGAACTCAAATTTATGAACGGTTGGTACTCTCACGCAATAAGCACCGATTCACTCAGAGCAATGGGTTCGTATTCGGGCAATATTGCTTACTGCATCGAGCCGGGTACAGGTCAGCATACCGGAGATACACTTACCGAGAAAAACGAGGACTATTTCAATAATCTTGGCTCTAACGGCACAATTTCCGGCGATGATATTCGACTTAATATCGGTCGTATTTTGCAGTACGGATATTGCGGCAGCATTAGCACAAGTTGGAAGTCGCAGAACAGCGATGACGCAGATAAACTTTCACACGCAATCGCAACACAGCTCCTGATTTGGGAAACCATTGTCGGCGAAAGAGATGAAAGTTTTAATCATAAGTCGCCCGGCAGTTATGACGCTATTCTCGACCAAATTCAAAAAGGTCATCCCCTTTATAGCCGTATTATGGCTTACTACAACAGTATGTCGGAAAGCGTACAGAAGCACACAAAAGTGCCGAGTTTCTGTACTAAGTCAAGCGGCTCTGCAAAGGTGAATGAACTTAAATGGGACGGAAGCAAGTATGTTACTACTCTTACAGACTCAAACGGTGTGCTTGGCAATTATGAGTTTTCTGCCAATATTGACGGCGTGACTTTTTCTAAAAGCGGAAATAAGTTGACTGTTTCAATGACAAAAGCTCCGAGTAAGGAATTTACAATTACCGCAACCAAAACAAACGGCACTCGCAAGGGCATTGTTGTTTGGACGGACGGTAAAAACTCTCCCGGTAACGGTATTCAAGATGTCGTTTCGTACAGTCAGAATGTCAGCGACCCTGTAAGTGGCTTTGTAAAAATGAAAGTCAGCTACGGTTCTTGCAAGATTGTAAAGACCAGCGAGGACGGAAAGGTTGACGGTATCAATTTCACTATTTCAGGCAATGGAGTGAATCAGACTGTTACCACAGCAAACGGCGGTAAGTTTCAGCTTGATAATCTTATGCCCGGCGTATATACCGTAACAGAACAGTCCATTGATAAATATGTCCCGCAGGAGGTTCACAGAGTAACCGTTGTTGCCGGTCAGATGGCAACCGTAAACTTTAATAATGTCCTCAAAAGAGGTAATCTTCAGGTCATCAAGTCATCGGAAGATAATCTTGTGGAGGGTGTGAAATTCCACCTTTACGGTACTTCTCTTGCAGGTATTGCAGTTGATGAATATGCGGTTACTGACAAAAACGGTATCGCAACATTCAAAGATGTGCTTATCAGCGGAAGCACACCATATACCATTGAGGAAGTAGATACTGCTATCCGTTATGTAGTTCCGGAAAAGCAGACTGCACCGATTAAATGGAACGAGGTTACAAACCGAGACTTTACCAATATTCTTAAAAAGTTCAGCGTAACTGTAACAAAGAGTGACCGAGAAGAAGGCACTGCTCAGGGTGACGCTAAACTTTCCGGTGCTGTTTACGGCATCTACAAAGGCGAAACACTTGTGGATAAGTATGTAACCGACAGCGACGGACAGTTCACCACAAAAGAATATGTCTGCGACAGCGACTGGACAGTAAGAGAAATCACACCGTCCGAGGGCTATCTTCTTGATAAGACAATCCATAAGGTAGGAGCAGAACCGAAGCTCTTTACGATTGAACACAACCTTGTTTCTAACGATGTTACCGAACAGGTTATGAAAGGAAATATTGCTATCATCAAACACACAGATGACGGCGAAACAAAGATTGAAACACCTGAAAACGGTGCAACTTTTGAAATCTATCTTAAATCATCTGGAAGTTTTGAAGCGGCAGAAGAAGATGAGCGAGATACTATCGTTTGTGATGAGAACGGTTTTGCTCAGACAAAGGATATGCCTTACGGTGTATATACTGTTCACCAGACGAAAGGTTGGGAAGGTCGTGAGTTGATGAAAGACTTCGATGTGTTCATTTCTCAGGACGGACAGACCTACCGTTACCTTATCAACAACGCAAACTTTGAAAGCTATATCAAAGTCGTTAAGGTTGACGCAGAAAGCGGAAAGAACATTCCTTATGCCGGTGCAGGGTTCAAAATCTATGACCCGAACGGTAATCAGGTATCAATGACCTTTACCTATCCTACACCGACAACCATTGACACTTTCTACACCGACGCAGACGGACAGCTTGTAACTCCCGAAAAACTCGAATACGGCAAAGGTTATTCACTTGTTGAGGTTCAAGCGCCCTATGGGTATGTACTCGACAGTACTCCTGTTTCCTTTGATGTAACGGAAGAAAACTCCACACAGGAAGGCGGTATCACATTGATTAAGGTGGATAAGCCGAATATGGCTCAGAAAGGCACAATTTCCATTGAGAAAACCGGCGAGGTGTTCTTTGGTGTCAATGTATCCGGCGAGGAAGATAAAGATGTGATTTATCAGCCGGTATATACAGTCAAAGGACTTGCAGGTGCGGTTTATGAAATCACAGCCGATGAAGATATTATCACACCGGACGGCACACTTCGTTATCACAAGGGTGATGTGGTTGATACCGTGACAACCGATGATGAAGGTTTTGCCAAGAGCAAGGAACTCTATCTCGGCAAATACACGGTAGTAGAAACTAAAGCACCGACAGGTATGGTCATCAACAACGAAAAGCATTCGGTTGAACTCACTTATGCCGGTCAGGATGTAGCGGTAACAGAAACCTCAACCAGCTTCTATAACGAGAGACAGAAAGTAAAGATTTCTCTTGAAAAGGTGCTTGAACAGAATGACATCTTTGGTATCGGTAAGAATGATGAAATCAAAAATATCAGCTTTAGTCTTTACGCAAAAGAAGATATTGTATCTTCAAGCGGTACGGTAATCCCGGCTGACGGTTTGATTGAAATTATCACGCTTGATGAAAACGGAAAAGCAACGGTAAACACCGACCTTCCGTTTGGCAGTTACTATATCAAGGAAATTGCCACAGACGAGCATTATATCCTCTCCGCTACACAATATCCGTTCACATTCGAGTATGCCGGTCAGGATACCGAAACGGTTGAAATCAAAGTAAATGACGGCAAGCCGATTGAAAACAAACTCATTTACGGTTCTGTATCCGGTAAGAAAATTGACGAGAACGGCGAGGCATTGAACGGAGCCTTAATCGGTATCTTCAAAGCCGATGAAACCGTATTTACAAGAGAACACGCTTTAATGACTGCCGTATCACAGAAAGACGGCAGTTTTTCTTTTGCAAAAGTGCCTTACGGTAATTGGATTGTGAGAGAAATTGAAGCACCGACAGGTTTTGTCCTTGATGATACTTCCTACGAAGTGAACATTTCCGAAAACGAGCAGGTCGTTGAAGTTGAAATTACCAATGAGTATATTCACGGCAACATTCAGCTTACCAAGGTTGACGCAGATTATCCCGACAACAAACTTACAGGTGCAACATTTGAGGTGTACCGAGATGTAAACGGCGACGGCAAACTTGACGACGGCGATGAACTTATCGGAAATCTTAAAGAAACCTCAACAGGTATCTACGAGATGAAAGAACTTCTCTACGGAAAATATCTTGTAAGAGAAACCAAAGCCCCGGACGGTTTTGAACTTGATAAGGGTGTTTACTCCGTCTTTATTGAGAATGATAAAACCACCTACAATGTTGAAAACAAAGCAGGAGTCGGCTTTATCAATCAGGCGATGAAAGGAAATCTGAAAATCAAAAAGACATCTTCCGACGGTAAGGTCGAGGGCTTCACTTTCAGAGTAACCGGAGAAAACGGTTATGACCGCAGCTTCACAACCGATAAGAACGGCGAAATTTTTATTGAGGGACTTCGTATCGGCGAATATACCGTATCGGAAGTCAGCGACAATGTTTCTGCCGGATATGTTTTACCTGCCGATAAAAAAGCAAGCGTAAAGGTTGGCTCTACCACCGTTGTGGAAATGCATAATGTTCTCAGGGATACACCTAAGACCGGAGATAACAGCAAGGTCGGCTTGTGGACTGCACTTGCAGGGCTTTCCGCTCTCGGAATTGCAGGAACAGCCTTTATTGCACTCAGAAAAAAGAAAAAGGAGGACGATGAGTAATGGACGCTAAAACAATCGTAGCAGTTGTATTGGTCGCCTTTATTGTCGGCGGCTTTATCTTCTTGCAGATAAAAAACAGAAAGAAATAAGAAACAAAATGATGGGCGGAGCGTAAAAAACTTCGCCCATATTTTTTGGAGGAATGAAATGAATAATCCCAATACGATAGAAAACCAAGTGCTAACTATTCTCAAAGAGAATACAGACGCACGAAACGACGATATGAAACTTTATCTTCTCGTTTGTAATCGTTGTTATCAACGGTATGAAAATCAAGATATAGGCGGTTTGCCTTTTGCGGTGATTATGAATTGCTATAAAGAACTTCATTTACCGCATTTTGAGAGTGTCAGAAGGTCACGAGCAAAGCTTCAGGCTTCACACCCCGAACTTGCGCCAAGTCCCGAAGTTCAGAGAGGACGAAAGCGTTGTGAGCATATGTATCGAACCTATGCAAAATCGTAAATAACGATAAGGAGGACAAACAATGAAAGAGAAATTTACTTTTCAGCAGAAAACAAAGCTTCTGACGAAACTGTTTGACGCAGGTTGCAATACAGAAAAGAAATTGCAGCAGCTTGATATGGAAAGCATACTTAAAATTCCGGGTATCACTATTCCGGATATGAGCCTGATTATTGAGCTTCAGAAGCAGACCAAAGCTAATAAGCTGTTCTCTTATTTGGGAGGTGGTGCTGATGAGCAATCAGGAACAGAGTGACCGTCATATTATTTGGAGCAATATGAACCTTGAAGCCGATGACTGGCGTGACAGTTATAAGGAATACCTTGAAATCAACGGTTTAGATGATGACCCTAACGACGAAAACAAGCTATATGAGTATATGGTTGAAGCAAATGACGATTACCTTTCCGATGAAAGGCGGAATCTCGATATTCAGCTTTCACAACCGATTATCGTTATCGGTGACCTTGGTAGATGGAATGGCAGAGTGACGGGATACAAGATGATTGATTCCGGCAATATAACGGATTGCCTTTATTCCGATACCGATTATACCGAATGGTATGTGGACAAGTACGGCGACCTTCGAGCCAATGCCGTTCATCACGACGGCACAAACCATTATCTGTACCGTGTATTCAAAGATGGTGTTACCGATACGCAGATTGAAAATCTGCAAGATAAAATCTATAACGGAAAAGTCACAAGAGCCGACATCACAAGAGTTACCAAAAGGCTCGGCGATAAGATTGCCGAAGTATATGGCTTTTCTATTCCAAAGCAAAGGCAATCATACGAACAAGCGAGGTGAGAAAAATGGATTACAGAGTATTGACCGAAGCAGAGCGTAAATACACATACAGCCAAAGCCAGCAGCTCTCTATGCAGACCGGTCTTATCGGATATTTGCGAGCGGACTTCGGTTCTACCGGTAACGAGTTTTGGACGACTTGGAACGATTTCAGAAAAGACTTAAAAACCGATGAATTTAAGGCTGAATTTGATGGCGTTATAAACGGGTTGCGTAACGGAGATGTTTTGTCCGGCAGAAAGGCTATGTCCTCTTACTGTTATTCCACTCCCGACAGCTCCTTTAATGACGACCGCAACCATTACGGCATTCGTCTTGATACGGAAAAATACAGCTATCTTATGAGGTTTAACCCCAACAGGGGCGAGTACAATCTGTACTGCTATTGCTATCATAAAGAGTGGCTAAACAGCCATTTGAAAGACGCAGAGCGTGGCATTCGTTTCATCGACTCCCACTATAAAGAGCAGTTTCGCATTGCGGACGGCGAAAAAATAACCATTAAACTCAGCGATGGCAAAACAATGGAAAGAACTTGCAGATATATAGACGACTATCATTTGGAGGTCGGCACAAATCTATACCACATCTGTGAGTTCGCCGAGCTTTGCGAGAGAAACGGTCATACTGTAGAACCGGTCGAAAAGGAAAATATGAAATTCTCAAAAAGCAAAGAAAAAACACGATAAGGAGGTGCAAGTAAATGGCGAGAAAATACGAACTCATATCCGAACTCTATGACAGAACCTGCAAGACGGTTGTTTCCAATCCGCAGAACTGGCAGAATTTCTTGCAGTCTGCGTGCAGAAACTACAAACTGCGCTTTGACGAGCAGTTGCTTATCTTTGCACAGCGACCCGATGCAACGGCTGTGCTTGAAATTGAGCGTTGGAATACTTCTTTCGGTCGTTGGGTAAATAAAGGAGCGAAAGGTATTGCGGTATTTGAGGACGCTAACAGAAGCCGTCAAAGGCTTATTCACTATTTTGACATATCGGATACCCACGAAAGCAGATATTCCCGTCCGGTCCCTATTTGGGAGATGAAAGACGAATACGCAGACAGCGTTATTGAAACACTTGAAAGTTCCTTCGGTGAGCTTGAAAGAAAGAACAGTTTGGGCAATGCAATAATGAGTGCCGCACAAAATACTGCCGAGGATAATCTTCCAGACTATCTGAATGACCTTGTGTATAATAGTGAGGACAGTTTCCTTGAAGAACTCAGCGAGGATATGATTGCAAGCCTTTACAAAAAGGTTGTTGCAAACAGCGTGGCATATATGATGATGTCAAGGCTCGGTATAAATGCAGAAGAATACTTTGAAACCGATGATTTCCGTGATGTAACAAACTTCAATACGCAGGACACGCTTAATGCTCTCGGCATTGCCACAAGCGATATTGCAGAAATGGGACTTTCTGAAATATCTAAAACCGTTATGGCTTTGGATAAAGAAAATCGCACATTTGATAGAAGGAATGGCTTTGAGTACAATAAAGACGAAAACAAAAACGAAAGGAGTTTTGACGATGAAAGAAATCACATACACGAAGCAGGGAGATTACCTGATTCCCGACTTGACATTACCGGAACAGCCGGAGGTGACTCTCGGCAGATGGTCGCAGATGAGGAGAACTTATCTGAAGCAACATCACAAAATCCTATATTACAATCTTCTGACGAAGGGAATTCTGACACAGCACTTGGCGGAAGTTCAAGAGAGAGCGACCGACTTGGAGGAGAGCTTAGTCAAGCAGATGGCAGCGAAAGCAGGTCTAACCGAACAGATGAAAGCGGAAGATATGATGAAGTGGGTAGGATTGATGAACAACATCCGCAACTCCGCACAGGAAATCGTGAAGGAACAGATAATCTTCGCTTAGAATATTATGACCGCCGACACGAGGACAAAAGCCTACCGTTTTTCGGCAATGATGATACAATCCGAGAGATACTCGGTACTACGCCGCATTTGAAGGCTTCAAAAGAAGAAATCAAAGACTTCTTTGAACTGAATACAGATAGTGAGAGCCGTACCGAATATATCAAGAGTATTTTCAATAATGACTATACCGAACTCACATTAAAGGACGGCAGAACGGTAGGCTATAAGACATTTCAAAATGTTCTCCATTTGTGGGAAGGCAGTTATAACAACAGAACGGCTCAAAGCTACTACGACTGGGGTGTAATTGCACAGCATTTTGAGGCAATGAGGCTTTTAGGAGAATTGTCCGATGAGATAAAGCCGTTACCGTCAACGGATATGCAGATGAGTTTAATATCAAACAGTCAGGCAGAGGAACAAAAGTCCTCTGCCTTTTCTTTTTCTCAAGAGATTATCGACGCAGTTCTCACCCGTGGAAGCGGAATATCCGAGGGTAAAATGCGTATCTATGAGCAGTTTGAAAAGAGCCTATCCGCAAAGGAAAATGCAGATTTTCTCAAAAACGAATACGGTTGGGGCGGTTCATATCCTGTTATTGTCGGTGCAGGTATTGATGAAAACCACGACGGAAAAGGCATAACCCTTTCAAAAGGGTTTGGAAACGACGCACCTAAACTCATTCTTAAATGGAATCAGGTTGAAAAGCGTATCGGGGAACTTATCCGTATGGACAGATACCTCAATCCAAAAGAAAAGGAGCAATATCCGAAGTGGCTTGAAAAACAGGAAGAACGGCGAGCAGAACTTGCAGAGCAGCAAAGAAATCGTGAAATCCTCTCTGCTACCCCACCCGAAACTGAAAATAACGAGATAGAAACGGAAGTACGCTATGAATATCATCTCGGTGATACGGTATATATCGGTGCTTCTCAGTATGAGATTTTGTCCTTTGACGAAAATCGTGTGATGCTCTATGACTTCGATATGCCCCTATTCAACAAGGAGCTTTCAAGGGAAGAATTTGACCGCAAAGTGCGTGAAAATCCAATAAACGACCACTTGAAGGTCAGTGTATTACCGGCGGAAGAAAAAGCCGTTACAGGCGAAAATAAGGCTCAAAACGATACCGAAACCGTACAGGATTTCAGTCCGATAACCGGTTATGACGACGCCTTCTTTATCGACCGGGACAATGAAAGTGTAACTTGGATGTACTATAACCCCGACAGCAATGCCGGCGGTCAGTATGTTACTAACGAACTCTCTTTTGATGAAATCAGAGAAGCGGCACAAAGCCACAAATCGGCAGATGACTTCTTTGATTATCTCGGCAGTATCGCAAATCAAACTCTTGCCGATGTAGGTACGGAATGGTTTGAAGAAGCAGATAATGCTTTCAAACAGACACCGGATTTAACCGGCTGCACTTCTGCCACAATGGAAGCACTCCTTGAAAATGCCGAAAGAAGCGATATGGTAGCAACCAATATCGGTAAAGTTCCGATTGAGGACTACCGAGAAATTGTAGCCGTTCAAAACGGTTTTGACAGCTACGATGAGATGTATAACGAGGGCATTCGTATCGGAAACGGTTACGATAAAGAACCTGAGCCGATTGTTCCCGCTTGGGAGCAGAAGAAAAAGTCAAAGGTTAAGAGCTTTGATTTGCACCCCAATATTCCAATGGCGGAGCGATACAACTTCGACCTTGCAAACAATGAGGTTGAGCAAGTAGGCAAAAAAGAGCGTTTTCGCCGCAATATTATGGCGATACAGCTTCTTAAAAAATGTCAGGAAGAAAACCGCTTTGCCACACCGGAAGAACAGATAATTCTTTCTAAATATGTTGGATGGGGCGGCATTCCCGAAGCATTTGATGAGAGAAACTCAGCGTGGTCTACTGAATATTTGGAGCTTTCCTCTGTATTAACGCCCGATGAATACGCAGCGGCAAGAGAAAGTACCTTGACTGCCTTTTACACTCCCCCCGAAGTTTCAACCGCCATTTACAAGGCATTGGAACAGATGGGATTTCAGGAGGGCAACCTGCTTGAACCATCCTGCGGTATCGGTAACTTTATCGGTATGCTTCCGAAATCAATGGAAAATGCAAAGGTGTACGGCGTTGAGCTTGATACCATATCAGCAGGTATTGCACAGCAGCTTTATCAGAAGTCCTCAATAGCGGCACAAGGATTTGAAGAAGTCAATGTTCCCGACAGTTTCTTTGACGGAGTCATCGGCAATGTGCCGTTCGGCGATTTCAAAGTTGCAGATAAGAGATACGATAAGTACAATTTTTTTATTCACGACTATTTCTTTGCAAAGTCTTTGGATAAATTACGCCCCGGTGGTGTAATGGCTCTTGTTACGAGCAAAGGCACAATGGATAAAACCAATTCTTCGGTGAGAAAATATATCGCCCAAAGAGCAGAACTTCTCGGAGCAATCAGATTGCCGAATGATACTTTTAAGGGCAATGCGGGTACGGAAGTAGTATCGGATATTTTGTTTTTGCAAAAGCGTGACAGGCTAATTGATATTGAACCTGACTGGGTACAACTTGGCACGAATGAAAACGGTATCACGATGAACTCATATTTTGTAGAGCATCCCGAAATGATACTGGGCGAAATGAAAACAGTAAGCGGTCGCTTTGGCGAAGAAGTAACCTGCATACCGTTTGAAAATGCAGATTTATCCGAATTGTTATCGGAAGCGGTAGCGAACGTACACGGAGAAATTTCCGATTACGAAGTGGAAGATGACCTTGAGGAAGAAGATAATTCTATCCCGGCAGACCCGAATGTGAGAAACTTTTCATACACGATTGTTGACGATAAAATTTATTTCCGTGAGAACTCCCGTATGTCGCCTGCCATAGTATCTGCAACAGCCGAAAACCGCATTAAGGGTATGGTTGCGATAAGAGATTGTGTCCGCAACCTGATTGAACTTCAAACCGAAGATTATCCCGACGAAGAAATCAAAGCCGAGCAGTCAAAACTCAACAGCCTTTATGACGGTTATACAAAGAAATACGGACTGATTAACAGCAGAGCCAATGTGTCGGCATTCGGTGATGACAGTTCCTTTGCCCTGCTTTCCGCACTTGAAGTTATCAACGAAAACGGTGAACTTGAACGCAAGGCAGATATGTTCTTTAAGCGTACAATCAAACCGCATAAACCGATAACGGAGGTTGATACGGCGGACGAAGCGCTTGCCGTATCTATGGGAGAGAAAGCAACCGTTGATATGGAGTATATGCGTGAGCTTACAGGCAAAAGCGAAGAAGAATTATTCTCCGACTTAAAGGGCGTCATATTCTTAAACCCGCTTTACGGCTACGGAAATGTAACCGAGCAAAAGTATTTGATGGCAGATGAGTACCTTTCGGGAAATGTCCGAGAGAAACTTATCACAGCCCAAAAGTCTGCCGAGGTTTATCCCGAAGATTACAAAATCAATGTAGAGGCTCTGGAAAAAGTTCAGCCGAAAGACCTGACCGCAAGCGAAATATCCGTAAGGCTCGGTGCTACTTGGATACCGCCCGAAATCTTTGAGAAGTTTATGTTTGAATTTCTTGATACTCCACGCTATGCACAATGGAACATTAAAGTACACTACTCTCAATATACCGGCGAATGGAACATTGAGGGTAAAAGTTATGACCGTTCCAATGTGAAAGCGTACAGCACTTACGGCACTTCCCGTATTAACGCATACAAGATAATCGAGGAAACGCTGAACCTGAAAGATGTCCGTATCTTTGACTATATCGAAGATGACGAGGGCAAAAAGAAAGCCGTTCTCAATAAAAAAGAAACGGCAATCGCACAGGCAAAGCAGGAACTTATCAAACAAGGCTTTCAGGATTGGGTATGGGCTGACCCTACCCGCCGTGAAAAACTGACGAAGATGTATAACGAAAAGTTCAACAGCATAAGACCCCGTGAGTATGACGGAAGTCATATTACCTTTAACGGTATGAACCCCGAAATTGAACTTCGTGAACATCAGAAGAATGCCGTTGCACACATTCTGTACGGCGGTAACACCTTGCTTGCACACGCAGTAGGAGCAGGAAAAACCTTTGAAATGGTATCAGCCGCTATGGAGTCAAAGCGTTTAGGGCTATGCAACAAGTCGCTGTTCGTAGTCCCGAATCATTTGACGGAACAATGGGCAGCCGAGTTCCTACAACTCTATCCTGCGGCTAATATTCTTGTGGCAACAAAGAAAGATTTTGAAACAAAGAACCGTAAAAAGTTCTGTGGCAGGATTGCAACCGGAGATTACGACGCAGTTATTATCGGTCACAGTCAGTTTGAAAAGATACCTATGTCTGTTGAAAGACAGAGGGCGATTTTGGAGCAACAACTTCAAGAATTGACCGACGGTATTATCGACTTAAAGAAAAACCGTGGAGAAAACTTCTCCGTTAAGCAGCTTGAAAAGTCAAAAAAGGCTGTGAAGCTGAAACTGCAAAAACTCAATGACCAAAGCCGCAAGGACGATGTTGTTACCTTTGAAGAACTCGGTGTGGATAGGCTCTTTATTGACGAGAGCCATTACTACAAGAACCTCTATCTTTATACCAAAATGCGTAATGTGGGCGGTATCGCACAGACAGAAGCACAGAAATCTTCCGACCTCTTTATGAAATGTAGATACCTTGATGAGATTACAGGTGGTCGAGGAACGGTGTTTGCAACGGGTACGCCTATCTCAAACAGTATGGTGGAACTCTACACTATTCAGCGATATTTGCAGTACAACACCCTTGTAAAGAATGGATTGCAACACTTCGATGCTTGGGCGAGTACCTTTGGAGAAACAGTAACAGCCGTTGAACTTACCCCGGAAGGTACGGGATACAGAGCCAAAACACGATTTGCAAAGTTCTACAACTTACCGGAACTTATGGCAATGTTCAAAGAGGTTGCGGACATTAAAACAGCGGATATGTTGGCATTGCCTGTACCCGAAGCGCACTTCCACAATGTAGCGGTCAAGCCGTCTGAAATGCAGAAGGAAATGGTTGCCTCTCTTGCAGAGCGAGCCGAGAAAGTTCGCAGCGGCGGTGTGGATTCAAGCGTTGACAATATGCTTAAAATCACAAACGACGGCAGAAAGTTAGCACTTGACCAGCGTATGCTCAATGATATGTTGCCCGATTACGATGGCAGCAAAATCAATGCCTGCGTAGATAACATCTATCGTATTTGGGAAGAAACAGCCGACAAGAAATCAGCACAGCTTGTGTTCTGCGACCTATCTACTCCAAAGAACGACGGAACATTTTCGGTGTATAACGACATCAGAAAGAAGTTGATTGAGCGAGGCATTCCCGAAAGTGAAGTCCGCTTTATCCACGAAGCGGACACCGATGTTAAGAAAAAGGAGTTATTCCAAAAGACACGCAAAGGCGAAGTCAGAGTGCTACTCGGTTCTACTCAAAAGATGGGAGCCGGCACGAATGTTCAGGACAGGCTTATCGCACTTCACGATGTGGATTGTCCGTGGAGACCGGCAGATTTGGAGCAACGCAGCGGTCGAATTATCCGTCAAGGCAACTCAAATCCGGAAGTAGATATTTACCGCTATGTTACGGAACAGACCTTTGACGCATATCTCTATCAGCTCGTAGAGGGCAAGCAGAAGTTTGCAAGTCAGATTATGACAAGCAAATCTCCGGTCAGAAGTGCGGAAGATATTGACGAAACTGCACTGTCTTATGCCGAGATTAAAATGCTTGCAACAGGTAATCCGTATATCAAAGAAAAGATGGATTTAGATATTCAGGTACAAAAGTTGAAGTTGTTAAAATCCAATTTTCTTTCTGAAAAATATGCTTTGGAGGATAAGATAATTAAATATTACCCGCAGCGTATCACTTCTCTTGAGAACCGCATTAACGGCTTAAAAGCAGATGTGGAAACTGTAAAACAGCACCCTAAACCAACAGATGACCGCTTTATCGGTATGGAGGTTAAGGGCTGTCTCTTATACACATCTGACGCTGCCGAC
>ERZ1026929.716-NODE-716-length-15169-cov-5.618632_pt1 | contig 15169 bp, 15 predicted proteins | sample MGYA00519463_ERZ1026929 | MGnify/ENA primary metagenome ERZ1026929 (study PRJEB26926, sample SAMN06164829) | human gut metagenome | biome: ENVO:00009003; feature: ENVO:2100002; material: ENVO:00002003 | host: Homo sapiens | place: USA | collected 2012 ... | reverse complement strand
GGCTCGGAGATGTGTATAAGAGACAGGGGGAGATCGACAAGCGCGTGAAGAACGACGACAAGGTGCTCGTCACGACCATCACCAAGCGCATGGCCGAGGAGCTGTCGAAATACTTCGACCGCGTGGGCATCCGCAACCGCTACATCCACTCGGACGTCGATACGCTCGAGCGCATCCAGATCCTCGAGGACCTGCGGGCCGGGATGTTCGACGTGCTGGTGGGCGTGAACCTGCTGCGCGAGGGCCTGGACCTCCCGGAGGTGGCGCTGGTGGCGATCCTCGACGCCGACAAGGAGGGATTCCTGCGCAACGTGCGGTCGCTCACGCAGATCGCGGGACGCGCGGCGCGCCACTCGCAGGGCAACGTGATCCTCTACGCCGACACCTGCACCGAGTCGATGCGTTACACGATCGAGCAGAGCAACCGCCGCCGCGAGAAGCAGGTGCGCTACAACATGGAGCACGGCGTACTGCCGCGCCGCGCGCAGAAGAGCGGCTCGGGACAGCGGGCCCTGCTGGCCGGGCGGAGCGAGACGCCGGAGGCAATCCCGACGGCCTACCCCATCGCCGAGGAGCACTACGCACCGGTGGCCGCCGACGTACAGCAGGGCTACACGGCCGGTGCGAACCTCGATGCCCTGATCGACCGGGCTCGCGAGGATATGGAGCGGGCCGCCAAGTCGCTGGACTTCCTTGCCGCGGCGAAATTCCGCGACCGCATGTACGAACTGCAGAAACTGCGCGAGGAGAATCGAAAATAACACCGGGCGGCTGCCGACACGGCACACCGCCCGTATCCCCGATTTCAGGGCCCGGCCGCATCCCGCCCGCCGGTTCCGGCCTCACACGCCGAGGGTGCACACTCCTGCCCCGCCGGACGGATCTCCGGGCAGGCGGTTACTCCGCCTCGGCGTGCCGGAAGGTGAAATACTTCGCGGCAAAGAAACTGTAGACGGTGGTGATGCAGGTGGCGAGCATCTGCGAGGGGGTGGCCCAGATGGCGCAGTATTCGACAAAGAATTTCAGACAGACATAGTTCACCACGACCGATCCCGCGACGGAGAGCAGGTAGCGGAACAACTGCGTACCCGAAGGGATCGGCGAACGGCGGAAGGCCACGTAGCGGTTGAGCCAGAACCCCGCAAAGAAGGTGAGCGGGAAGGTGACGAGCATGGCGGCGACGTGAGCCGACACGGCCACGAAGCCCAGATCGACCAGCTGTTTGTCGATCAGGAAATTATAGATCAGGAAATAACATCCCCATCCGAACACGACGTTCGCGCCCCCGCAAGCGGCGTAGCGGAACACCTGCCGGGGTACGACCGCGGCAACGGGCCGCAGATAGAACAGGTCGATCGCCCGGATGATCCAATCGGCAAGACGCATCAGCGGGCCGTATAAGTCCACATTCCGGGGAAGCGGTCGGCATGTGCGCGGATGAAGAGCCGGCACGCCTCGGGATCATCCGACTCAAAGGGCGAGACCAGGAACTTCGCACCGAACCGGTAGACGCCGCAGGTCAGCGCCGCCTCTTCCGAATCCGATGCGGCCTTCTTCGCCGCCCGCACGGCATTCTCCTGCGAACTGAAGACGCCCAGCACGACGTAATTCCGCTTCGAGGTCATCGCCGCAGGCTCGTATCCCGCAGGACGCTGCACCCCGTCCGGCGACTGCACCGCCGCAGCGCCCTGCTCCGAAGTGCCTCCGGCCGCAGCGCTCCCCGCAACGGCCTTTCCGCCCTCCTCCGCGACCGGAGCGGCATTCCCGGCCGCCGCATGCTCTGCCGAAAGCGAGTCGGCCGGCACGCCCGGCGAAACGGAAGACCCGGCCGTCGCAAGTCCCGGGACCGCCGTCCCGGCCAGCGGCTGCGGGCGTTCGGTATCGTTCAGCAGGAAAGAACATACGCCGATTCCCACGGCGGCAACGACCGCCGCGGCACCCACCCAGATCACCCAGTCGGGGCGTCCGGAGCGGATCTTCATCGGGGCGTGTCCCTGCGGATTGAGCCTTCGGTCGAACTCCTCGTCGAGCGAGAAGTGCTTGTACTTCAATACGCCTACCCCCTCCACGACCAGAGCGTCACCCCGGCGGGCACGCTCCGTCCAACGGGCATAGACCGTCCGAGCCGCGGCTTCGGCCTCCCCGGCCGGAGTTCCGTCGGCACACAGGATACGGGCGATCTCCGCAACCAGCGATGTGCCCTGCTCCTGCGACGAGAAGACCACCGTCCGGCAGGGCGGTTCGACCATGCGGCGGGCCACCCGCCGGGCAGCGCGCCGCTCCGGGCAGAGGCTGCCCACACCGGGCAGGAGCACCGTTCCGCCGGCAGCCAGCAGGTTGCCGATGATGCGGCCCACCTGCTCTTCCATCGGATTGACGTTCATTTCTTTCTCTTTTTAGGCGTTGGATGCGCAGCCTGCCTCGACTGCGCGGGGAATTGTGCGGGGGTCAGCGCAGGACGCGACAAACCGCGCCAGATCATGAAAAAACCCAACAGGATGAACGGGATGCTCAGCCACTGTCCCATGTCGAGCGTCCAACCCACCTCGAAGGCCTCCTGCTCGGTCTTGATGAACTCGATGAAGAAGCGCGTGAGGAAGACCCCGATCAGCCCGATGCCGAACAGCACGCCGGGACGTCGGCGCGCCATGTCGCGGCCATAATAGAGCCAGCAGAGGATGCCGAAGGTCACAAGGTAGCACAGCGCCTCGTAAATCTGCGTAGGGTGTACCGCCGCCGGAGCGAACTCGCGCACCCACTTGGCCGAACGGACGAACTCGAAGCCCCAGGGGAGCGTCGTGGCCGTACCGAAGATCTCGGAATTGAAGAGGTTACCCATGCGCACGATGGCCCCGCCCACGCCGACGGCGATCATGATGCGGTCGAGCGACCAGATATAGGGCAGGCGGTTCTTGCGCGAAAAGAGCCACAGACCGATCAGCAGGCCGATTGCGGCGCCGTGGCTGGCCATGCCGCCGTCGCGGAAGCCCGTGATGATGGTCCACGGCCGGGAGAGGTACTCCACCGGATCGTAGAAGAGACAGTGCCCGAGGCGGGCGCCGAGGATCGTGGCCAGCGTACCGTAGATGAAGATCGAGCCGGAGACCTCCTGCGACAGTCCTTCGCGTTTGCAGAAGTTGTCGAAGAACCAGGCGCCGATCAGGATGGCCAGGGCCCACATCAGCCCGTAATAACGGATATCGAACGTGCCGATGCTGAGGAGCACCGGATCGAAGTCCCAGACTATGCTCAAAGGTTGTATCATTTATCGAAGTTTAATGCGTTACACGCCGCCGGAGCACCCGCGGCCGGAATCCATGTTCCGCACCCGGTTTCCCGGCGGACGGATTACCGGATGTCCTGCAGATTGACCTTCTTGAGCGTGAAGGAGAAGGTGCTGCCCACGCCCAGTTCGCTGCGCACGGAGATTCGCTCGCCGTGCGCCTCGACGATGTGCTTGACGATCGCCAGGCCGAGCCCCGTACCGCCCTGCTCGCGCGAGCGGCCCTTGTCCGTGCGGTAGAAACGCTCGAAGACCCGCGGCTGATCCTCCTTGCCGATGCCCTGCCCGTTGTCCTCGACCTCGACCAGGATCTTGTCGAGCATGTCGCGGAAGCGGATGCGCGTCGTGCCGCCCTCCTTGCCGTAGTGGATCGAGTTGATGATCAGATTGACCAGCACCTGTCCGATGTAGTGTTTGTCGGCCAGCACCCAGAACGGCGACGGCAGGTTGTCGGCCCCCTTGACCGAGATCTTGATCCCCTTGCGGTCGGCCTCCATCTCGGCCTGGTCGGCGATCTCCTTGGCCAGCGCCACGATGTCGAAGCGCTCCATATCGAGCCGGTTCATGTTGCTCTCGAGTTTCGAGATCGTATCGAGGTCATTGACGATGTTGATCAGACGGTCGATGCTCTTCTCGGCACGCTCGAGGTACTTGCGGTTGATCAACTCGTCCTCCAGACCGCCGTCCAGCAGGGTCGAGATATAGCCCTGCACGTTGAAGATCGGGGTCTTCAGCTCGTGCGCCACATTGCCCAGATACTGCTTGCGGAAGTGCTCGGCCTCCTTCAGGCGGGCGATTTCCCGATCGTTCGTGTCTGCCCAGGCTGTCAGTTCCTCGCCGATGTTCTCGACCTTCTTGTCCTTGAGTTCGGTGAAGATCTCGTCGGTATGCACATTGCGCGAGAGGACGATCGAATAGATCGGCTTGAGTTTGTAGGCCACATACTTGCGGATGATGAACAGCGAAATGAGCATTACGGCCGTGAAGGTGCACAGCAGCACAACGACCGCTGCGATCCAGCGGACCTGCACCCCCTTCGCCTCCATCGCAAAAAGCAGCCCGGCAGCGATGGCCGTGGCCAGCAGGCCGATCCAGACCGATGCGGCCTCCTTGGTTTTGATCGTAATCATGGCGTCACTTCATGTAGTTGCGCATCAGACGGGCGATGTACTTGCCCACGATGTCGAATTCGAGGTTCACGACCGATCCCACGCCGATGCGGCAGAAATTCGTATGCTCGAACGTGTAGGGGATGATCGCCACGCGGAACGACAACTCCTTCGAGTCGCAGACCGTCAGACTCACGCCATTGACCGTCACCGAACCCTTCTCCACCGTACAGAGCCCCTCGCCCTGAGGCTCGTACTCGAAGGTGAAGTACCAGCTTCCGTCGGCATCCTCCCGGGCCGTGCAGACGGCCGTCTGATCGACATGCCCCTGCACGATGTGGCCGTCGAGCAGCGCATCGGGCTTCATCGAGCGTTCGAGGTTCACCAGGTCGCCCTCCCGGAGCAGGCCGAGGTTGCTGCGGTCGAGCGTCTCCTTCATGGCCGTCACGGTATAGGTGTCGTCCTTGATGTCCACGACCGTCAGGCACACGCCGTTGTGGGCGATGCTCTGGTCGATTTTCAATTCCCGGCAGAAGTCTGCCCGAAGCGTAAAGTCCTTGTTCTGACGGTCGGCACGGATCGAGACCACCTCGCCCATGCCCTCCACGATGCCTGAAAACATACTCAACTGTTTATGATCAACTTGCCCTTCACTTTGTAGACCGAGGTTATATCGCTGGCATTCACTACGATGTCATCGAAATTCTCCCGATCACCGGGCACGAGGCGGTATTTTCCCTCCGCATCGGCGGCCCGAACTATTCGCAAAGTTACAATTTTTTGGCAGACAATCACGTATTCTTCACCGGGAATTATTGCATCCGTATCGATGGCCTTGAGCAGGACGATCGTTCCGGGAGGCACCACGGCACCCATGGCGCGGCCGTTGTAGACCATCGCCAGATCGCAGTCACCCACCGGGAGCACGACCAGATCGCACTCGGCCTCGAGCCGGTCGAGCGAGGCGATGTGCTGTTCGACATCCGTATTATAAAAAGGTATCTGCATTCCCCGCTGCCGGGCGTCGGCGAACATCTGCCCCTCGCCGGTGAGCAGCCAGAGCTTGTCGATCTGGGGGAATTTGGAGACGATGCGGTCGGCGACATTGAGCGATATGCCGTTGTTGCCCCGTTTGATCTGGCAAAGGTTCTCGCCGCGCGCCAGACCGATGTAGCGAGCAAAATAGTTGGTAGACATATTTGCCCACTTGATCACAGCTTCGATTCTTTGCCAATTATTCTGCTTTTCTCGCATTTTATTTTGTTATTTTAAATTTTTTTCGCATTTTTGCAGTCCCGGTCCCGTAGTTCAATGGATAGAATATAAGATTCCGGTTCTTACGATAAAGGTTCGATTCCTTTCGGGACTACCAAAGCACAGGTTCGGAATACTCCAAACCTGTGCTTTTTTTCTCATTCGGATCGGAACCGCCGCCCTCTTCCCGGAACAGCATCGACCTCAGGATCAAGCACACATTTATTAAGTTACAAAATTAGTAACAAATTTGGTTCCGGCAAGAAAAAATGTCACATTTGATCTGTCGGATAACAAATTCGGACCTGCAGGAGCAAAACGAAAGCCCGTGCTCAACGCACGGGCTTCTCCTGCAATAAGTATGCGAAACCGTATGTTTCCCGTCAGAACGAAAGGCGGACACCCAACCGGAGGGTCAGCGACAGCGGATTGTCCGTACGGGCCGTCTGCAGGCGGGTCTCGGTAAGGTAATAGGCAGCCTCCGGCTCGAAATAGAGTCCCACCATGCCCCCGAGCCTGTACTGCGCTCCGGCCGCACCGATCAGCGACCACTGCAGGCCCGGCTCCGAGACGGATTTCGAACCGAACTTCGCCGACACGCACTTCTCAGCCATACCTCCGGCACCCAGATAGAGCGAGAAACGGCCGCGTTCGAGGAACTGCCAGTTCACACGCACCGGGATGCCGACGAAATGCAGCGTCTGATCGGTCTCCTTGTCGGCATAAAGCGCCCGGACATCCGACTGCAACAGCGTGTAGTTGATGCCGCTCTCGAGCGACAGACCGTAGGCGAACTCCTTGCGGAAGGTCAGGGCGAAACTCAACGGCTGGTGGTGGCGGAACGAGCTCTCGTCGTAATCGTAACTCTTGAGCAGCGTCATCTCGGCGCTGTTGCCGATCGCCGAGGACATTCCAGGCATCGAGGGGGCCTCCTGCATCGCATACATCGGAGCCCTGCTTCCGGAACCGATCCCGGAGCCTCCGGCCACGCTGCTGCCCGCCGAGAACGAAAGCGACGACCGCCTGCGCGCCGCCCGGCGGGTTTCGGGTTGATCGTAAAGCCCCTCGAACGACGTCCGGGCCGATCCCTGTTCCGTGCGGGTCTCGGCCGGGGCCTGTTTCGCGCGGGTCTCTTCGGCCGGGGCCTGGCGGCCGGCGGCAGAAGCGACCGGCACCGGCTGCGATTCCCGGGCAGCGGCATCCGCCTGCGACATATCAACGGTCGGCTGCGTTCCGGCCGTTTGCGGCATCATCGCGGCAAGGGCCAGACGGGGCTCGGCCGCGTTCCCGGCAGTTCGCTGCGCCGCTGCATTCCGTTGTGTCACGGCAGCCTCACTCGGCCCGGCTGGCAGCGAAACGGCCCGCACCACCCGGCTCCGCAGCGTCTCCTCCGGATCCTCCCCGGCGTGCCCTTCAGGCAGCGCATCCGACGCGGTCCCCGAAACCGAAGGGATCTCGGCCAACAACTCATCGACCGAAGGCACCATCCGGTCGGAACGCAGCCAGAACCCGGCAGTCGCCACACCGAGCAGCACGACCGCGGCAGCCGCAGCAATTCGCTTCACATGGATCCGCCATTGCGGTCTGCGCGCTGCAGCCGTCCGGCCGCCTTCGGTACCGGCGGTGTCGGGCGACACCGCGGGCTGCATACCGCGCAACTCGGCCTCAAGCCGCGCCCAACCGTGCTCCGGAGGGGGCAGTTCGGCGTCACGGAGCGCATTCCGCATGATATCGGTCCAATCCTTATCCTGTTTCATAACTCAATGTGTCTTCAAATAGTCGCGGATTCGCCGCGCCAGCAGCGTCCGCGCCCGGAAAAGTTGCGACGAAGAACTTTTCTCGTTGATTCCCAGCATCTGCGCGATCTCCCGGTGCGAATACTCTTCGATGCAGTAGAGGTTGAATACGGCCCGGTATCCGTCGGGCAGTTCGCTGACGAAGCGCATCAGCACATCGCGCGGCACCCGCGACGCCTCCTCGGCAGAGGGCTCATCCGGAAGGGCCGCAGCGCGACCCTCGTCGAGTTCGACGCATCCCAGCCGGTTGCGGGTCCGGAGCCATTCGAGCGCCACGTTTACGGTGACACGCTCCATCCAGGCCCTCAACGATCCCGTGCCGCGGTACTCGAACTTCGGAAAAGCACCGTAGATCTTCAGAAACGCATCGTGGAGCAGGTCCTCGGCCGTAGCCCGGTCGCCGGCATAGCGCAGGCACACCGCAAGCAGGCGCCCGGCATAACGGTCGTACAACTCCCGCTGGGCCGCGCCGTCGCCGTTTCTGCACCCTTCGGCCAGTGTACGCTCCTCCATTTGCATTGCTGAATTCACCATTATAAACCATAGCTCGACCGAAATACTGCACGGCCAAGAAAAAATTCAGACCTCTGCGCAGTATTTTCCGACGACCGGCGTTTTATCTTGCGAAAGTAGCAATAAAATCGACAAAACAGGACAACCATGAAAAAAATCCACATGCTCTGTTCGCTGCTTGCCGCACTCTGCCTCACGGCATTCACGGGCTGTAACGACAACGACGGAGACTACCCCAACGTCTACGGGCTGATCACCACGATACATGCGATCGGCGAAGGAGACGACACTACGGACTACTATTTCGAGCGCGACAACGGTGAGACGCTCTACCCGAGCGAACGCCCCTCGGGCTTCGAGGCCGAGGACAACCGTCGCGCGGTGATCTACTTCGACCTGCTCGCGGGCGCCGTCGAGGGATACGACTACAACATCCGCCTCTACCGCGCGGAGAAGATCTTCACCGGCACGTCACAAGTGGTCACGACCCGGGAGGAACTCGAAGCGCTGGGCGGCGACAGGACGGGCTTCAACCTGCAGACCTTCAACCTCACACGCAAATGGCTGACCTTCTATGCACTCTACCCCGTGACCGACAACTCGAAGCACACGTTCGCCCTGGCCGTGGACCGCACGCCCGACGCGCCCGAAGGACGCAGCATCGAGGCGGGCAGCGACGGAGCGAGCGAAGAGGGATACCTCGACGTGGTGCTCTGCCACAGTGCGGGAGGCGATGCGGCCGGCTACACGCAGGGCTACTACATTTCGTTCGACCTCGAGCCGATCGCCGGGGAGTTGGAAGGCATGAAGGGCATCAAGCTGCGCATCGACACCTTCGAGAACGGCACGAAATACATCAAACTCGACCTGCCGCAGGAGAAGTAGCCACTCCTGCCGGCAGGCTCTCCGGCCCGCATGTGCGGGCCGGATTTTTTTGTATCTCCCGCCGCCCCGTGTCGGGAAAATTCGCTATCTTTGCGACATGTCAATCGTACGCAACACCGAGAGCGATCTCGAATTCGAAAACAGGATCCGCCCGCAGGAACTGGAAACCTTCGCGGGCCAGGAGAAGATCGTCGAGAACCTCCGCATCTTCATCAAGGCGGCGCTCATGCGTGGCGACTCGCTCGACCATGTGCTGCTGCACGGCCCCCCGGGACTGGGCAAGACCACGCTCGCGAACATCATCGCCAACGAGATGGGCGCCCAACTGCGCGTCACGTCGGGCCCCGTGCTGGACAAGCCGGGCGACCTGGCCGGTCTGCTGACCGGCCTCAACCCGGGCGACGTGCTCTTCATCGACGAGATCCACCGCCTCAGCCCCATTGTCGAGGAGTACCTCTATTCGGCCATGGAGGACTACAAGATCGACATCGTGCTCGACAAGGGTCCCTCGGCACGCTCGATTCAGATCGAGCTGGCCCCCTTCACGCTCATCGGCGCCACGACACGCAGCGGACTGCTCACCTCGCCCCTCAGGGCGCGCTTCGGCATCCAGTGCCATCTGGAGTATTACGACGCCCCGGTGCTGGCGGGCATTGTCCGCCGCTCGGCCCGGATCTTAGATGTTCCGATCGACGACGACGCGGCCCACGAAGTGGCCCTGCGCTCGCGCGGCACGCCGCGTATTGCCAACGCCCTGCTGCGGCGCGTGCGCGACTTCGCCATGGTCAAGGGCGGCGGACACATCGACCTGGCCATCACCCGCATGGCGCTCTCGGCGCTGAACATCGACTCGCGCGGTCTCGACCGCATGGACAACAAGATTCTCGGCACGATCATCGAGAAGTTCAACGGCGGTCCGGTCGGACTGAATACCGTGGCCACGGCCGTCGGCGAGGAACCCGGCACGATCGAGGAGGTCTACGAACCGTTCCTGATCAAGGAGGGCTTCCTCAAGCGTACCCCGCGGGGACGCGAAGCCACTCCGCTGGCCTACGAACACCTCGGCGTCGCCTCGCCGGGGAGCGACTCGACCCTCTTCTGACCACACATCCGGGGCGGTCTTCCTCAAGGGAGACCGCCCCGATCATATCCGCCGAATCCTCAATATGTCCTGAAGAGAGGGTCAAAACAGCCGTTTTCCGCGAAAACATTTGCCCGATTCATCTGATTTTCCTATCTTCGCGGGAAATACGGGGGGGGGTAATTCCCCGAAAACAAAAGACTTACAATCATCAAACACCCCCACGAAATGACCCCGAACCAACCGAACCTTGCCAGGCTGGCGCTGCTGTTGCTGTCCGCCCTGCTGCTCCCGGGCAGTTTCCTGCTCCAGGCCGCCAACCCGCACGACGAGGCATCACCGGCCCGAAATCCGACCAATCCATCCAACCCCGAGACCGCACTCCGGACCGTACCGCCCGAAGAGGAGCCCCTCTCCGGCACGACCCGACGCAGGGAACACCTTGCCCCGCGCGACCGCGCACAACACACGGTGTTCGCCAACGCCGGCTACCTGGCGATCCTCTCGGCGTTATACTTCGAAGAGAGTTCGTCCGGTTCGCTGAACTCGGGATTCGACCTGATGGCCGGATACAACTGGACCTCACGGCGCGGGCTCGGCGTGGGCATCATCTACTCGGGCGGCTTCATCTCCGCCGAACGGGATGCCGTCAAGCGCACGACCCGCCTGCACTACATCGCCCCGGAGTTCGTCGCCCGACAGCGCGCCGGCCGCCGGTGGCTCTTCCGCGAGGCGGTCGGCGTCGGCTACGGCCGTTACGTGCGCAGCTACGGCGAACGTCGGGGCAGCCGGGGCGGAGCAGGCATCCACGAACGGGCCTCGGTCGAATTCATGCTGACGCGCCACATCGGACTCTCGGCCGAGGTGGGCGGGCAGTGGCTCATCGTCCGTTCGCCGGACGCAGGCGACGGAGCCGAACTGACGCTGAACGGCATCCTGCGATTCCAATGCAGCGGAGGCATACGCCTCTATTTCTAAAAATATTGTTAAAAAATCTAAAAATTCTGCATTTTGCCGGATAATTGTCGTACATTTACCGCTGACACGACAAGGTTACAGAAACGAAAAAAAACGGCAAAACAGAATGGATACGAAAAACAAACTCACCGAAGCGGCGCTCCGCTACCACAGCGAAGGGCGCCCCGGCAAGATCGGGATCGTCCCGACCAAACCCCACCATACACAGGAAGACCTTTCGCTGGCCTACTCGCCGGGCGTGGCCGTCCCCTCGCTGGCCATTGCCGAAAACGCGGACGACGCATACCGCTACACGGGCAAGGGCAACCTCGTGGCCGTCATTTCGAACGGTACGGCAGTCCTCGGTCTGGGCAACATCGGCCCGCTGGCCGCCAAGCCGGTCATGGAGGGCAAATGCATGCTGTTCAAGACCTTCGCCGGACTCGACGCCTTCGACATCGAGGTTGCGGAGACCGATCCCGAGGCATTCGTCCGGGCCGTCCGGGCCATTGCCCCGACCTTCGGCGGCATCAACCTCGAGGACATCAAGGCACCGGAATGCTTCGAGATCGAGGCGCGCCTGCGTCAGGAGCTGGATATCCCGGTGATGCACGACGACCAGCACGGCACGGCGATCATCACCTCGGCGGCGCTGCTCAACGGCGCGAAACTCGCCGGCAAGGAGCTCGACCGGATGCGCGTGGTGGTGAACGGCGCCGGCGCCGCAGCCATCGCCTGTGCGCGGCTCTTCCTCTCGCTGGGCATCCGCCGCGAGAACCTCGTGCTGTGCGACAGCCGGGGTGTCGTCACGACCTACCGCGACGACCTGAACCCCGTCAAGCGCGAGCTGGCCACCTCGCGGCGCATCTCCACGCTCACCGAAGCCGTGGCGGGCGCCGACGTCTTCCTCGGCGTCTCGAAAGCCGACACGCTGACCCCCGGGATGCTGCGCTCGATGGCCTCGAACCCGATCGTCATGGCACTGGCCAACCCCGATCCGGAGATCGCCTACGAGAAGGCCGTCGTCTCGCGTCCCGACATCATCTTCGCCACGGGCCGCTCGGACTACCCCAACCAGGTGAACAACGTACTGGGCTTCCCCTATATCTTCCGCGGGGCGCTCGATGTCCGCGCCACGGAGATCAACGACGCCATGAAACTCGCCGCCGCACGGGCCATCGCCGCCCTGGCCCAGCAGCCCGTCCCGACAGCAGTCCTGCAGGCCTACCGCCTCCAGCGGCTCGAGTTCGGGCGTTCCTACCTGATTCCCAAGCCGCTCGACCCGCGGCTGCTCGCCACCGTGGCCCCGGCCGTCGCCCGGGCCGCCATGGAGTCGGGAGTCGCCCGGCGCCCCGTCACCGACTGGGAAGCCTACGCCGAGGAGCTGCGCAACCGCGTGGAGCCGACCGAGTAGGCCATCCGCGGAACGCCCCGGCACACACCGGGCTCCGAACCGAAAAAGGGCCCGTCCGGAATCCGGACGGGCCCTTTGCCTTGCAGCGTGAAGGTCATCAACGATTCGGCGTGATGCCGGTGACGACCTGCAGGTTCGGCAGCATGCCGCCGCCCCAATGCGCGGCATCGCCCGCCGCATTCCGGTACAGATCGACGGCAAAGTAGCCGTTCATCTCGCCGCTGGTATCGCTGCTCCAGCCCCAGTTGCAGTGAATGTAGCGAACCGTCTCCGCACGCTCCTCGAGCTTCTGCTCCGCGCTGCCGTCGGAGGGGACGAACCACAGTTCGGACTTCGTCTCCACATCCCGATAGCCGTCGATGGCCCAAACCTGGCCGCGCGACTGAAGCCCGTCGGCAATCCGCCCCGACATGCAGACCAGCTTGCCCTCCTTCAGGCTTCCGACCACCCGGTCCGCATCGTATGCGGCGACCTCATCGGCCCGAAATCCGAAATGGCGGAGGCATTCGGGCATCTTGCCGAAATCCATCGGCAGGTCGTAACGATCGCCATACTCGAGACCGAGCTGCTGGCCGATCTCCCGGTAGATGCGCGAGATCGCCACATGGTCGCCCGGACAGTCCCAGACACCGCACATATCCGTATTGCGGTGCTGGCGGATCTTTTCCCAGTCGAGGTCGGCCGATGCGACCTCGGCGTCGGGATAGGTCAGTTCCATCCGCTCGGGGAAGGAACAGGCCTCCATGATCTGCGCCACGGCTGCAGCGGCCGATCCGGCCGGCGCCAGCGTACCGTCGCTCTTTCTGCAATAGGTATTGTAGGGCCAGGTGCGGTAGCCCCACTCCACCGTGATGGCGGGTTCGGCCGATTCGCCGACCGTCCGGGTCTCACGGCTCTCGACACGTCCGGGCACATCGGGCACATCGGCCGTGAAGGGCCGGGCGCTCAACGCCTCCAACTCATCGATCAGAGCGGTCATATAGAAGAACATGCCGCAGTAGTATCCGTTCATTCCGGGGATGAGTTTCGGATGATACGGTCCGTTCTCCGCCACGGCCAGCAGTTTGTTCACACGTCGGTCCGTCGCCACGACGGCGAATCCGTTGTCGTCGTAATTGAACACATAGAGCAGCGTATCGCGGGCATCTCCCGTCCGCATGTTTTTGCGCACGTAGAAAGATTCGTACTCCACCGTGCGCCCCAATGCCCGGCCCACCTCATCGGCCGTCCGGCGCGCCTCGTCGTAGCGTACCACCAGCCGCGACAGCGCGGCGTCCGACAATCCGGGATCGGGTACTTTCCCGTCCTCATCACTTTCACACGAGACAAGCGCTGCAGCGGAAAAAGCCAACAAGCCCAGCATCGAGAAGAACTTTTTCATACCACTCGGTTTTAAGGGATTTTTCAGGTATCCAAAGATAGAAAAAAACATCCGGGAAAATCCCCCCCCCGCAAAAAATAGTCGTCCATATATCCTATTTGTTCCGTCGAAACGGGAAAACGCCCATCCCATCGGAGATCCCGGAACAGGGCATCGGCCCTGCCGGACTTGATCCGGCAGGGCCGATGCATGGCGACTCGGGGCCTCACGACGCCCCGCAAACAAGCGTTTCAACGCAGTCCCGACCAGTCCACCTCGTCGTAATCGGGATACTGCGCCGCACTCTGCTTCCACGCCTCATCAGGCTCGAAACGGCGGAACGTCTCCCGCGTAAGGACCTGATAGGAACTTCCGCCGGGCTCCGTGTACTCGGCAACCGACTCCCAAACGATCGTCCCCGGAGTGAACGTCTCCAAATCCATCCGGTCGTCCGACTCCCCGTTCGGGCCATAGGTCAGAAAGAGCTTCTCGCCCGGCCGGTAATCGAAGGTGCGCGTCTTGCGGTAGGCCGTCGGCCGGTCGGGACCGGTCATGGCCAGGCGGCCATACTCGACCAGCGTCGTCCCGCTCTCGAAGAACAGCACCATTGGACCGCCTCCTCCGTCCAGCGAGCCGTCGAACCCGTAATCGAGCGTCTTTTTCCATCGCCCGTCGCGGTATTCGGAACATTCCATACGGGTCTGCTTCCAGTAGGTTCCCTCAAGCCGGTCCGCCTCCATCGTGATTCCTCCGTCGTCCTTCTCGCAGGCGGCGCATGCCGTCATCACGGCAAACAACATGAGCAACTTTTTCATACAGACCTCTATTTAACTAAGCCACACACAAATATAAAGCAATAAACCGCTCGCCAATTAATAAAATTTCAGCGTCATACGCCACCCGGACAGCAACGGCAACAGGGCTCCAAGACGGTCAGAATGAGCCGACGCCGCACGGGTTCACGCATTTTCGGCATCAAACAGCGCCGCAAAGGCTTCGCGCGCCATCGGCCGCACCTCGCACGACCCGATCCCCGTGGGAAGGACGACATGCAGGATACCCGCCTCGCTCTTCTTGTCCTTGCCGACCTGCTGCAGGAGCTCCCCGACGGCAACCGGAGGCTCGACGGCAAAACCCAACCGCACGAGCAACGCCCGGATCCGGTCCCGAACCGACGGCGCCAGCACCCCGAGCCGCACGGCGGCATCGGCGACAAGCACCGTCCCCACGGCCACGGCCTCGCCGTGGTTCATCCGATCCGAGCACTTCTCGATGGCATGCGCCAGCGTGTGCCCCAGATTGAGTTTGCGCCGTTCGCCCGCCTCGTGCTCGTCACGCCCGACGATCGCAGCCTTGACCCCGACCGCCGACTCGACGACGCGCCCCAACAGCCCGGCATCCCCGCGCAGCTCCCCGAACGTGCTCCGTTCGAGCAGCTCGAAGAGCGCCCCGTCGCCGATGACCGCCGCCTTGACCGCCTCGGCCAGTCCTGCGCGAATCTCCCGCAGGGGAAGCGT
>ERZ1026929.696-NODE-696-length-15543-cov-3.850465_pt1 | contig 15543 bp, 17 predicted proteins | sample MGYA00519463_ERZ1026929 | MGnify/ENA primary metagenome ERZ1026929 (study PRJEB26926, sample SAMN06164829) | human gut metagenome | biome: ENVO:00009003; feature: ENVO:2100002; material: ENVO:00002003 | host: Homo sapiens | place: USA | collected 2012 ... | reverse complement strand
GATCACTGCTCTTTACCGTATTCCCGTCCAGATCCTTGCCCTCAAAGGCAGGGAACTTCGGCAGGCTGCTGTCATCCGTCTTGCTGCCCGTGCTGCCACTATCGGTCTTATTGCCCGTACTGCCATTGTCGGGGGTGTTGCCCGTGCTGCCGCTATCAGTTTTATTGCCTGTGTTGCCGCTATCGGTTTTATTGTCCTTGCTGCCACCGTCGGGCATCGTGTCCATATGCGTTCGGAGGGAGACACAATGGCACAACAGTTACTTTCTGTAGAACAAGTAAAAGAGGCTCTTGGCATTGAAACTTTTCGTAATTTGTCTAAAGAGAAAATTATGGAATTTGTTTCGCTTATCCCAAACATGGACAAGGACGTAGCTATGTCCATTATCAATCAATTCCCTGCATATGCAGAAATGGCGGGCGGCATGATTGTCAAATTGGACGAGATGTGCGATACTGCTATGGTAAAAGCAGGAGAAAGTCAAAAAGAATCTATTTCCGCCTATAAAATGATTCTCGCTGATTTAGGCGAGTTGTTGAAAAAAGATGATATCACTCCAGAAGAACGCACTCTTATTACTGACAAGATGATTTTGGTAGCGGATAAGATTGCTGCAAAAGATTCAGAATTTAAAACTTTCTTGCTTAATGTAATAAAGACTGCTACTCCCTATATCGGAGGAGCGTTAATGCTGGGAGCCGTTATACTTGGCGTAAATGCTAAAGGTAACAAAATCCCCAGCCTTAAAAACTAAGTTGATAGAACAGCTGCCGCAAGCGCAAGGCCGTATTTCGGTTTTTGCTTGCGGTCGTTCTTTGTTTACTATCTTAAGCTGCGAGCGAGTCAACATGTGTTCTGTGCAAAAGTATGCTTGTTTTTCTTGCTATTGCAAGAAAATAGAGATATTATAAATATATTAATCTTGGGATTTGACTCACGAGGAGGTATAGCTATGACAGAATATCCCTATATGACATCTAACAATAAGATTTCGATGATAATTGAAAGCCTCCAAGCAGCAGCTAAACCAGCCAAATTTACACTGGATTTTCTGCGGAATATGGGCTATACCAGCACTAACGACCGTGGAATTGTGCCTCTTTTTAAAAAGCTCGGATTTTTGACCGATGATAGTGTCCCTACCGTGTACTATGATCAGCTTCGCGATAAAACAACCTATAAAAAAATTATTGCGGCCCGTATTCGTGAGCTATATTCCGAATTGTTCACAATAAATGTCGAAATATATAAAGATAGCGAAGCAAATATAAAGGGCGCAATTTCTCGCGTAACCGGAGGGGATGAAGATTCGGTTAAAAGAGTTTACGCTACATTTAAGGCGCTGTGTAATATTGCAGATTTCACTCAGACACCTGCCGAAATCGCACCTGTTGATGTACCTGTGACAGAACAGCCTGCTTCTGCCCAAGTGGTTGTTCCTTCTGCACCCCAAAACACGGAGTTTCATTATAATATTCAAATCCATTTACCCGCTACAACGGATATCTCTGTTTATAACGCGATTTTCAAAAGCTTAAAGGAAAACCTAATGATTTGAGGAATTGCAATGAGCGAACGTACAATTAAAGAGTTTGTATTTAACGCACTGTTGGTTCAGGATTCTTTCAACTCATTAGAGAAAGAAGGAATATCGGTTTCTTCCTCTGATGATTTTGTTGCTATCAGTCGAGTAGTTGAAAGGGATTTTAGCCCCCGGGTATGGGCTGATGCAATAAGAATGTCTTCAGTCTATACTGCTCTGTACTGTATTGAAAATACTATACGAGATTTTATTGTCGAGCGTATGTCAGAGCGCCATGGTATTGATTGGTGGGAAAAAACTGTGCCAAAGAAAATTAGAGATGCTGTTGTTGATTTGAAGAAAAAAGAGGAGAAGAATAAATATCATTCAAACCGATCCAGCAATGAAATCGGGTATACTATGCTTGGAAATCTTGGTCAAATCATAATTGCAAACTGGAATGACTTTTCAGATATTGTGCCCAATCAGGCTTGGCTAACATCGAGAATGGATGATTTGGAAATGTCTCGAAATATTATCATGCACACCGGTGTCCTTCCAACAGATGAGATTGAACGAATCGAAAGTATAGTAAGAGATCTTCTGCGGCAAATTGGATGATCCTCACTCGAATAAGAATCACCGACATAGGTACCAAGTCATCGGTAGCTATGTCGGTGATTATTATAATTATCCTTTTTCGCTTTCTCGGTTTTCTTCCGTCCTTTCTTCTTGCTCTCCGGCTCCTGCGGCAGAAGTGTCCCCTCTGCTTTCTGCCGCCTCAGCTCCGCGAGTTCGGTTTTCATCTCGATGATCAGCACCTTCAGTTTCTCCTCACACTCCTCGCGGGTATGGGCATAGACATTGCGGGCGTGTTTCTTGCCATCGGGCCACTTGGGAGAGTAGCGCCCTTCAAAGAGGTGGTCGTTGATCTCACTGACGCAGCCGGTGCCGGATCTGCGCTTGCGGCCCACATAGGGCTTGAAATCGGTCATACTCGGCTTTTCCGCCTGGGCCGGGGCAGTTTCCCGCCCCGGCTCTGAAGCGTCCTCCTGCGGCGCTGCTTTGCCGATGCCGCGGTCAATATTTTCGGCGGCTGCCCGCTGCATGTCATCGGTGATGTGGGTGTAGATGTCCAGCGTGGTGGCCGCCGACACATGCCCCAGCATGGCGGAGAGTGTTTTCACATCCATGCCGTTTTCCAGTGCCAGCGTTGCGAATGTATGACGCAGATCATGAAATCGAACATGCTTGCACCCTGCGTGCTCCAAGATGAGCTGCAGTCTGCGGCGCACCACGCCAGGTGTGATGGGGCAGTCCTCTTTTACCGGGGATGGGAACATCCAGCGGGAGTCCACTGTTTTCTTATACTCCTGCAGCACCGCCACCACGGCGGGCGGCAGGACGATCTTGCGGACGGAGTTCTTTGTCTTGGGCGTGCTGATCTGAAGCTGGCCCCGCACATCGTAGACCTGCTTGTTCACATTCAGCACGCCGGTTTTGAAGTTCAGGTCGTCCCATTGCAGCGCCATCAGCTCACCCCGGCGCAGGCCGGTGGCTAAGTCCAGAAGGAAGACTTCGTAGTAGCCCTCGAACTTCGCCTGAATGAGGAATCGCTGCAGTTCCTCTCGCGTCAGCACCTGCATCTCCCGTGCCTTTTTCGGCGGCAGCTTGCAGCCGATGGCTGGGTTCACACGGATCAGTCCATCCTGCACCGCCTTCTCCAGCGCGGAGCGGCAGGTGGCGTGACACATACGCACCATCCGGTCGGACAGCCCTTCGCCGTACTTGTCGGTGAAGCGCTTCCGGCCGCTTTTCTTGAGCCGACCATAGAACTGCTGCAGGTCGTTCTGCGTCAGCTTGTTCAGCGGGATGTCCCCGATCTCCGGGATGATGTGCAGTCGGATGCGGCTCTCGTAGGTCTCCTGCGTAGTGGGACGGATCTTGGGCTTGGAGTGATTCTCGTACCAGTATGTCAGCCAGTCTCCGAAGGCCATCTCGGGCCGCACACGCTCTGGCTTCAGCCCGCCGCACTCCGCCTTGAGCTTCTGGAGCTTCTCGACGCACTCCTTCTTCGTTTTGGCGAGAACATTTTTCGTTTTGGGGTAGCCATTGTCATCGTAGCCGATGACGATTCGGCCTTCCCACCGCCCATCTTTGCGTTGTCTTACGGTTCCGTCCCCGGCTTTTCGTTTTCTTGCCACGGTTTCAACTCCTTTCCGAAGATGTCTTCCATGAAGCCGCCCACGATACCGCAGGCCTGCTTCTGCATATCCGAGGTGACATGGGTGTAGGTATCCAGCGTGAAGGAGGCGTTGGTGTGGCCCAGGATACCGGACAGCGTTTTGGCATCCACGCCGCTGGTGAGGGCGTGGGTGGCGAAGGTGTGACGCAGATCATGGAAACGGATGCTGGGGAGTCCTGCCCGCTGGAGCAGCGTCTTCATGTGGCGATAAGCCGCGTTGGGGTCGACGGGATCTTCCGGCTTCACCGGATCAGGGAATATCCATTGGCTGATGGCATCCACTTTTCGCCGCCGTAGGATTTCAGTCACGCTGTGCGGCAGGATGATGGTGCGCATGCCCTGATTGGTCTTCGTCTCACCGGTGGTGTACTCGCCCTTCCGCTGGCTGTGGAGGGTTCGGCTTACCTTCAGCGTACCGGTATTCCCATCGAAGTCGCTCCACTGCAGACCGCAGATCTCGCCGCGGCGCAGGCCGGTCATCAGCTCCGTCTGGAAGAAGTCTCGCCACACCTCGTCCTGCTCCACAACTGCGAGGAAGGCGTCCAGCTCCGCACGGGTGAGAATGCGCTTGGGCTTGTAGTTGGGCTTGGGCGCCGTTGTCCCCTCGGTAGGATTTCTGGGAATGACATGCGCCTGCACCGCGTCCTTCAGCGCGGCGTGAAGGGTGGAGTGGATGTGGCGCACCATGGAGTCGGAGAGCTGATGCCCCATCTCGGGATGTTCGTGGATGCGCCCCTCCGTTTTTAGGCGGCGGTACATCCGCTGGATATCCTGTTGGGAGATGAGGGAGATCTGCTTGTCGCCCAACTGCGGCTTGATATAGTATTCGATGTAGCGGCGGTAGCCCTCGAGCGTACCGGACCGCACTGTGCCCGCCTTGTATTCTGCGAGCCAGCGATCCAGCCACTCGCCCAAGGTCATCCGGCTGTCCTCGGTCAGCTCCACATCACGGTAGCACTCGATGTTCTGGTGGAGCTTGTCCAGCAGTGCCTTTTGCGTCTTGGCGTAGACATGACGGAACAGCGGCTCGCCGTTTTCCCGGTGGCCGATGACGATGCGACCCTCCCAGCGTCCGTCCTCCCGCTTTCGTACCATGCCGTCGCCGGCCGGTCTTCGTTTTGCCATGTATTTCACTTCCTTTGATTGAGATTTTTTTGCAACACAAACAATTACCACATTTTTGCGGAAATAGCTATCAGAACTTTGAAATGGTTTGCCATTACATCCGCATAGAAAACCCGTGGTACTGCTCGTACTCTTCATCTTCGTCATCTACGGCGTATTCCACCGTGCGGTCGATCTTGCCGCCGCGTTCCAGAATACGCCGGATCTCCTGCTTGCTGTGATGCAGCGTTTCCAGATGGAAGCGGTCATTGTCGCCGGTGTTCATCGCATCCAGAATGGAGATCAAACCGCAGACGGCATCGTCCACCGTAGGCAGGAGTTCACCGTACTCGGTGGCATCGATGCGGCTTTCCAGATACTCACAGCCGCCCATATCGAAGTAGGCTTCCATGCTGCTGCGCAGAAGCGTCTGGTCGAAGAGTTTATTGTCTCTGCATCGGACATTCTCCGGTGTGGTGTAGGTGATGTATTTTTGATTCGACTCCCATCGCACCTTGTAGCCGTACTCCGCCATGAATGCGATGAACTCCTCACAGGTAGCACAGTTCTCCATAGCTTCCTTAATGGTACGGCACAGCCGTTTCTTCCAAGCAGGAATACGGAACGGATCTGCCTTGCTCTCGGTGAAGGACAAGCCATACTCCCGGCAGAGCTGGTTGCTGTATTCCTTGGCCTGCTGCATCTCCCGGGCGCTCTGATGAAACTTCTGGCCGTTTTCAAAGTTTACCGAATTCATGATGATGTGATTGTGGATGTGCGCCGTATTCATATGCGTAACCACCACGCACTGGTAGCCCTTGAAGTATTCCGCAAACTTCAACCCGATTTCATGCGCTGTATCAAAGTCCAGCGGATCGTCCGGAGCGAAGGCTTGGACGATGTGGTAGTAGCTACGGCCATCTGTTTTGCGGAACTGTTTCTTTACCGCTTCGAATTCATCCTGAGCTGTTTGAGCCATGCAGTTGACACCGGATATGAGACGCTCCACCGTTTTCTCACGGTTTGTAACATAGTCCAGGATACCGCTCAGACTGCGTGAGACAGCAATGAATTTAATGTTTGCCATGCGTTCCGGTACACCTCCGTAAAGGGTTCATAGTTCACCTGTGTGATACGCCCCTGCCGAGCCATGACCGTGAGCTGATTTAGGTTATTTCCCTGATAGCGCAGCTCCCGCAGGAGCTCATCCATACCTTCAATGACCGTGACCTCACGATCCATAGCCGCCCGGCGCACAAACTCGCTCTCGGTCATATGAGCTGCATCCGCCTTACGGCGGATGCAGTCCTTTTCCCACCCGGCAACGCGGGCGCGGATAAATTGATTCTTAGCCATGGTGCTCGTTACCTCTGCTTGCCAGCATAGTCATCGTCTCGATCTGCTTAGCCAGAGTCTCGTCCCGCGCATGCACATAATAGAACTCCAGCATCTTTTCGACTGCAAAGCACTGCTGCCACTCCGCACAGCCAGATAGTGCGGCTTTGCCCTTGCCGGTGAAAAAGTGATCCAACTCTTCACAGGAGACATCCGCGCCGAGTTGATAGAGCATGGCTTCCCGTACATCGCTGAGCATCTCTTCCTTATCGTACTTGTCCATCATAATTTCATAGGGATTATAGGTGTTCTCCGTCATAATCTTTATCTCCTTTAAATTTATTTTTCTTTGTGTTGATAGGGGTGCGGGCTTAGCCCGCCTGCCGAAGGGGTCGGAACGGGGCAATCGCCCCGTTCCGTACCACGAAGGCGAAACTTGTCATTCTCGAAGCGAGAATTTTCGGCGCTGACGCGCACTTCAGCCGCTCTGCGGCGCTTTGCGGAAAAGGCAGTCATCCCGCTTGGTCAAGCATCCATGGCGCATCACCTCCTTCCGTGCAGAACACGCTGCGGTAGGTACTGACATCCGGCACCATGCCACGCTCCAGCATGATCTCATGTTGCAGTAAGCGCACGCACATTTCCTCATAGACGCTCCGCATCTCGTCGCGGCATCGGCGGGCGAAAACCTTCTGCTCCTCGGTCAGATCGCCGCGATGTTCATCGCAGAGAAACAGGCGAAGTCCGTCTTCATCAATGAGGTCGGCATGATCCTTGTTCCACGCCCACCAGATGTAGCGTACTGTGTCGTGCGTGCGCTGGAGAACCATCATCGGGTCATGGTCTACAATAAAGTTTGCAAGCTGCTGCATCATGCGCTTTCCTCCTTTTTGTTCTGCCGATTCAATTCGGCCAGCCGTTTCTCTGCCTTTGCCCGCTCTATGTCACGCTCCGCCCGCAGGAACTGCCGCTGATAGTTCAGCTCCAGTGCTTCCTGAATGGGGCGGATGGTGTAGATGAGACTTCCGTTGCGCACGCGGCCGTCCTTTGTGGTGATGGTACTGGGCTCGGTGTGAATAAGCCCCTTCTCCTCCAGACCGGCCACATACTTCCGCACGGTGTTTTCGCTCAGCTGCACCGCCTTTCCGATGGTGCGGTAGCTGGGATGGCACTGGTAGGTTCTGCGATCCTCGCAGCGCAGAAGGTAATTGTAGACGGCGATCTCGTGAGAGCTGAGTCCGAGATTAAAGACTTCGTTGGGGACGAGATAGTAGTGTTTGTTCGGGTCCCGCTTGGGCCAGCGCTGGAACATCAGGCATCACCTCCTGTCTGCGCATCGACCCACCGACAGAACTTTTCTTTGGGTACCACGATGCGGTTGCCGATTCGCAGCGCTGGGAAGCCCGTCTCGTGCATGAGCTCATAGGCGCTGGAGATGGACACGCCCAGCACCTGCGCCACCGTGTTCGCGTTGAGGAACAGCGGCAGCTGGTCATAGTTGGTGAATGTAGATTCTTGCATTGGATTCCTCCTTTTGATTTTTGTTGAGAGCTGCAAGTAAAATGCTCCCACCGAAAAAGTGGGAGCAGTATCCATATTGCAAATTTAGAGCCGCATGATAGAATAGAGGCATCAGGAGGTGAGCCGATGCCGTTGGTAAAATACAGGATCTACGAGCTGTCCGCCAGAGCTGTGATCAGCTATGGCAGGCAGCAAGATGGTGCATACACCTTTCATCTCAGCGCCGCCGAAACAGAGAAATGCAAATCACTTTCCGCGCCCCACGAGCAGGACGATAACGCACTGTTCTATCAGACCATGTGCGTGCTGCACGGCGATGCTTTCACCGGAGCGCCTGAAGGGCAGCTGGTGACCGACCTTTCGGATGTCATTTTCTATATGGACTTCTCCGGCATATTCGACCGGAGCGGTGCCAGAAAGAAACACCTGATCCGGCAGGAGAAGGCCAAGGCCCTGTTCCGTCCCGAGGGCGTGAGCCTTGATTTTGGCTCCGGCCCGCATCGCTATCTTGCCTTTGAGCGTTCGGGCAGCATGAGCCGGCAGGCGCGGCTATCCTTCATCCGGGAGGATTTTTACGACGCCGTGCGCCGCCGCATCATGATGGATATGACCATCGGCAGCTGCCAGCTCAGCAAGCTCTATGCCTACAACGGCCTGATGCTGTCCAGCGGTATCCGCATTGACGGCATCGGCATTGACCGGCCCCACCGGGTGGTGGTCATCGACAATCCTACGCGCACAGAGCGGAATGTCAGCGTCATCACCGTAGAGGACGACGGAACGCAGAGCAGTACCCGCAAATATCACCGGGTGGAGAAAAAAGAGGACATCGAAATCACCTGCTTCGACGGCGAGGGGCTGATCTCAAAAGAATATGCCCGCGTCGTGGACGAGAAGCTGTGCGGGAAGAAAGTCCACACCTCATTCCAGATCCGTATGCCCTATGTCAAGGGTATGCTGCACGAGGTGGACTTCAAAGACTTCCTGACCCTCTGCGGGACGGACACCATCACCGATCTGTGGGGCATGGAGCATTCCGTCCGGGATGTGGACGTCATCCTCACCAAGAGCATGTTCAAGGGATACGGCTGGCTCACTGCCAGTGGCATGAACTGGGAGGACTACCGGACGGTGTTTCGCAAGTACCGCCATGCGCTGTACATCACCAATGTGAGCAAGGAGAAACCGGAACAGACCACCGAGCTGAACTATCAGTTTCTGACCACCGTTTCCATTCAGGGTGACGAGTTCCGCCCTGCCGATCTGCCGGACGGCTGGGACCACAGCCCGGAGACAGACGAGCGAAATTGGCTCACCAAGCAGACGGAACTGGCGTATTACAATTTCTGCACCGATGAATCGTTTCGGCAGAATTACTTTCTGGAGAAGTTTGCGCGGGTCAGCTGGTGGGAACGACACCAGGGCAAGGACCAGATCCTTGCCGCCGTGCTGAAAAAGAATCCGAGCTTCATCAACGAACCGGTCTATGCCAAGCGACTGGAGGATGAAGCCGATAAAATCGTGGAGCAGTACGCCGTCGGCCGGTTGATTGTAGCGGGAGACAACCGTTATCTTTCCGGTGATCTTCTGGACTTTCTGGCATTTCTGCTCCCGACTGTTCCGCCGCGCAAACGCAGGCAACGGATGTTTTACAGCACCGTCATGACCGACCACTTCCCGGAGAGTTCCTTCTATGCACCTCAGGCGGCCTATGCCCATGACGACGCCTGCACGCTGCTACGCAATCCGCACATTGCCCGCAACGAGGAGCTACAGCTTTCCTTCTACGACGCGAAGGAAGAGAGAAAGCAGATGCGGCATTACTATTTCGGGCACCTGACGGATGTGGTGATGGTGGATTCCAATATGCTGGCTGCGGAGCGGCTGGGCGGCGCTGACTACGACGGCGATATGATCAAGACCATATCTGATCCAATCCTGAATGCCTGCGTCCGCCGCAACTACAACCTCTACCGCTACGAGAAACACAAATCCCTCACCAACACAGAGAACATTCCTCTGCTGATGATCCCTACGGCCCAACCCCAAATCCGCAGTGCCGACGACTGGGAGGCACGCTTTGAAACGGTTCGCAGCACCTTCTCCTCCCGCGTCGGTCAGATCTGCAATGCCGCGCTGGATCGCAGCATTATCGCCTACAACGAAAACTCCGACGCCGAGGAGCGGGAGCGCTGCCGGGAGGAGACGGAAACATTAGCCATCCTTACCGGGCTGGAGATTGACTCGGCTAAGAGCGGCATCCGCCCCGATCTGGATGAGTACCTGACCCACAAGACCGTCAAGCGCAGTGCCTTCCTCAAATATAAGACGCTGGCAGAGGAGGCGGAGACCCGGCGCGCCTGGTATGAGCCTACCCATGCGGCCAAGGTAAAGGCGTTTTTCAAAAAGGTGGATTGGGACGAGGTGGACTCCAATGTGGAGCGCCTGCCGTATCTGGCACAGCAGCTGAAAAAGAACACGCCGCGCATCAAGGCAAAGCCCGCCAAGGACGAAGAATTGTTTTTCTTCGCTCGGCAGCCGGACTGGAAGGAACAGCTAAACTCCGATAAGCTGGCGGCAGTGGATGCACTGCTGCGGGATTACGATGCCTGCCTCTCCCGCATCCGGGCCTGCCGCGTTCCGTTGAAGGAGAAAAAGCGGAAGAGCGATGTGGAGCGCATTCTATATGCCAGAGGGCAGGAGGATGCATATGATCCTGACGAGCTGTACGCTCTGTTCGGCAGCCTGCCGCCGGAAAAGGTGTCCGCCCTGCTGTATGCCATGCGGGAGCAGGCATGGCACCTCATGGACGAGGATGCGCGGGAGCGTTTCCTGCGGGAATGGCTGCCGGAATTTGAAGATATATACGATTTGCTGACCGATTTCCGCTTCGGCGGCTACCGCATCCTCGGAGACATTGTCTGTGATATGGAGGACGAGAACACCGGCAGGGAGAAAAAGCAGCTGTTCCGCGAAAGCGACTCGAAAGCCTTCACCGCCATGATGAGCGCCTTCGCGGACAAATCCGCCTCCCGGAGCTACCGTGATGCGGTGACGGCCAAGTGCCGAGAACTGCTGACTACTATCGTAAGACCGGCTCTGGCCGTGCGCTATGTGGTGGCCCTCGGCAGACGCGACCTGCTGTGGGAACTGCTGCCGGAGTATATCGAGAAAAATGTTCTGGAGGTGCGGGATGATTAACGAATGGGAGGAATTCTGCGCGTATACCGGAACGGTTTCCTATACCGCCAGCAAGAAGAGCGATACGACATGGCTGGGCTGGTTCACATTTGCCACGATCCTGGAGTTTGAGGGGATGGCGCGGATTTTGACTGTTCTGGCTCGCGGATACCTGTTCCACAGCAAAGATGGAGCAGTCATTTCGGGTGATCCGCATGACCGGGTCGACCATGCCCGCCGTGCGCTCTGCGCCTGGTGCAGTGTGCCAGAGGACGGAAAGCGTGTGCAGGACAAGGAGTGGCAGTTCCAGACGGATTTTTCGGAGCTGCATACAGAGTTCCCGGAGTTGGTGGATGCGGATGGGGTCGGCTGGTTCCGCCGTCATGTGCTTCGCGCGGCGGACTTCATGCTGGCGCACCCGGAAAAGGTGCGCAGCACCTCACTCAAGTATGCAGAGGTTATTCAGTCCAAGTTTGCCGCCGCATGGCGAAGCAAGGTGATGCAGTATCAGATCCCGATTTTTGTGCTCCAAACCAAGGGTGCCTGGACGCTGCGCTTTGATGATGTCCTTGCCGACGCACTGGAGCTTGGCCCGCTGCGCAGAGAGGAGCCGGAGCTGCCGCCAGAGCTGACTGAGAAAGTGAAAGCGGCACTTCCGAAGGGAATTCCATCTGAGGGTGTCTGTACGCTGATCCGCTATTACCTCGCCAACCGGCAGGATGATAGCGAATGGGTGGTCCTGCCGGTGGCAAGCTTTGACGCCTACTTTGGGGACACCAGCTTCAGCAAGAAATACCTGCCCAAGATCCCGCCGGAAATCATGGAGCGGAGCAGCGCCTTCGGTATCAGCCGGTATCGGATCACGGAAGAATATCTGCCCTAACACGCAGGCAGCGGGACAAGCCTATATGGCCTGTCCCGCTGCTTTCCCTGTCCGGATCCTGAAAAATGTTTTCTTTGTCTATGGCGGTGCATCCGTTGAGCCGCCGCCTATGCTCTACTCCTCGTCATCATCAGACCACGAGGAGATACCATTGGCGTTTTTCAATTCCACATCGGCAAAAAAGTGGTTGGTATCATAATATGATACCAACCACTTTTCGGTGCAGCAGCTTTCGTGATCAAGTAGTATGCCCGCTCCCAGCAGATCCTGTTTCAGCCCATGCTCCCGATTTTATTGCCATTTTCGTACATATCCGCGGCATACTCGCGGTGATTCGGCCCCTCGTATGGTACCCAACCAAAGCCCGGAATATAGACCTCATCGCCGGGCTGCAGCTCTATGGTCGGCTGCGGCGTGGGAGGCGCAGGCTCCGGCTGCGGCGTTTCGACCGCAGGCGTCGGCTCTGCCGGTGCGGGGACAGGAACGGCGCCAAGCTTCTCGTCCGGCTCTGCCCGCGGCGTTTCCGTATTTTTCTTTTCTGCCGTTGTCACAACATCCGTTTTCGGGGCAGTTACGGCGTGCGTTGGTATTGGGGCGGGTCGTTCCTTCCTTGTGTCTGGCTGCGGCCACACAGCGGCACACAGGGCCAAGCAAGCGGTGATCACAGCTGTCACGATGCGCTTCTTCATTGTTCATCAGCCTCCTTTTTGAGCGTAAAACGAGCGCCCGGTTTCTCTGCCGCTTGGCAGCGCGCCGGACGCTCATCGTCATAGTGATTCAATTCTGCGGACATCCGCCACGCCAGCCGAAATCCGGAGATGAAGCTGTCGAGCGAAGTGTCCTCCGAAATATGGTCCTTGGCATCGATGATCTTCAGCACCAATCGGCGCTCCGGCTTGCCCAGCGCCTCAATGAGCGCGCGGTGGCATTCCTCGATTTCCCGCTGCGTCGCCGCCAGCTCCGGCGGGGTGTAGAAGCAGTCGTACAGATCCTTCAGCAGCTTGTATTTCATGCGCTCGCCTCCTTGCAGCACAAACATATACCACAGGTCAGCAGGAATAGCTACTGAAAGATTTGGGAAAATAGGGGCTGAAACGCATAGTTTCAGCCCCTATTGAGGATGCGGGGTACCCGTGGTGACTTGCGAATGATGATAAGCAACATTATGGCGCAACCACTTTCCGCAAGATAGAATCAAGTCAATGCGCCGTTGTCTTCCACCTTTTCCACTTCGGACAGTTCTTCCCAATCTCCAAGGTTTCCGCACCTACGAAGATAATCAAGGCCACCGTCCACGGCGCACGAACCGCAGCTGCAAAACTTGAAATCATGGACAGTCTTGCTTTCAATAATGTCTCCACATTTCTTGCATCTGATCGCGTTCCTGATAATTTTCGGCATGATCATCATCTACTTTCATCATCGTTAATAGCATACACGCGAACCATTTCCGTTTTGTGTAATCATCCCCACGTTTAATAACGCATCTCCTATCCTTTTCACAAGGGGTACCACCAACGCATTGCCCATGCAAAAATATCGCATCCGTTCCGGCATTCCTGTATCCGTCCAACCATCCGGGAATCCATTTAATCGCTCACATTCGATTGGTGTCAACACCCGTAGGCGACCAGTCATCGGGTCCTGTATGACATGAGAAGTCCGACCAACTTGAGATTCCGAGGTCAGCATCGTTCTTGAAGGCTTCTCCAACGATTCTGGAAATTGAACGCTGCCCTCAGAAAAATAATACTGCCTGCCATCTTGCCGCTGCCGCTTCTCACGCTTTGCCCCCTTGGAGTAGGTCCATCGGGGCATGTCTTCGGTGCGAAGGAAATAGTACTCATCCACTGGACCTGTTTCTAATATGTCCTTTAGAGGCGTGGCTTCTACTCGCTGCGGAGTTACATCAACAGAGTATATCCGTCCGTTCATCATAACGCCAGCATTATAGAGATATACTCGCTGATTTCTTGAAACAGTTGAAATATCAGCATATTCTAATTCGTCGATCCAACTTTCAACATATGACCTGCTATGATTTTGAACAGGAAACGCTTTTGCCAAAATACCATTCTCCATAACATGCTTGTGCATAGACTTAAGACCTTGCACACATACCGCTTCTGCCAAATTGCGAAAAATCTCTGTCTGGTTATGATAGGCCATGATAAAGGTCCGCCGCCGTCGTTGAGCATATCCATAGTCAGCAGCATTGATGACTCTCCACTCAACGGCATAGCCTTTCTCATAGAGGCATCGTAATATGATAGAAAAGTCACGACCGGACTGTTTGGCCGGAGAGCGGATCAATCTGTCCACATTTTCCAGCAACACATACTTTGGCTTTTTTTCTCTGAGGACATGCTTTCCTTGATTTTACCGTTGCTTTGGACTCGGATGGTTTTCGGGACAATGCCTGCCTTTTGGAACTCTTCCGTATAGGCAATGCGACCTTTGACATCCAACATCCTCGCCAGAAGGATTTCGTTGAGGCTCTTGGCCTTGCTGTCAACACCGAAATGTGCCTTGAGCTCGTACTGAGTCATTCCGTAGTAGGGCTTGACTTTGTCGATAATATATTCTTCAAAAGTTTTGGCGTGCAGAACATCTGCGGATTTGATAATGCGGGGACTCTCTGCATTGCCAAATATATACTTGTTGAGAATCTGCGTCATGTACGATGATTTCAGAGAATATGCCCGCTGTTTTGCAGGAAGCTCCGAAAACGGTTGCTGCCGAACGCTGGACGCATTGGCTCCCTTTGTACAAGCCGCAAGATAGAGTGTGTCACCCTCCGAGAGTTCATGAGCACGGCCTGCACGGACCTTTTCCATGATAGTTTTCCAGTCGTGCTCAATGATAGCAAGATCCTCGTCTGGGAAACTAAACAAAACCGCCTCGTCTATCCGAAAATCACCCTTGGGCTTGTCTGCAAGGTGCTCATAGGACATGAGAAGCATGGTGTTGCATTTATGCCAAAAGGCGCTGGTTTGGAAGGTCTTATCGTACTCCTCCATATAGTTGATGATATTGCAGGCCAACCGTTCCTTGGCACGGATCCCGTTTTTCCCACGCAGATAGGGCGTGACCTTCAGTTCTACGCCAGCCTCCGGGAAGTCTGGCTCAGACTCGGAGTTGGGCGTGTAGCCAAACCAGCTCTCTTCGATAACAGTTCCGATAGCACCTTTTCCCGTGGCCAAACGACCAGTTTTATCGACATCCCGGAGCGGGATACCCTTGATCTCCTGCGCACGCCGCAGAATCGATTCTTTGGTCACATACTGTGTTCCCTCCACTGCTTCCAACTCCTTTTCTATGATCTCATTATGAACGACCATGGGTCTTGCGCATTGCTGCACAAGACCCATGGATATCATTCTGATTTTGATATAGCTTATTTTTCTTCAGCTATGATCGTATCCAGAACTCTACCCATTCTGGTTATCATCGGTACGACCAGGGCGTTGCCCATGCAAAAATATCTCATCCTATCAGGCATACCCGTATTCGTCCATTCGTCGTCAAATCCCTGGAGGCGCTCGGCCTCGACAGGTGTCAACAAGCGGAGCTCTCCTGTTCCAGGGTCTGCTACAACATGAGTGGATCGGTTTAGCGTAGATTCACTGGTCAGCATGGTCCGTCCCGGTCTATCCCACGGATCCGGAAACGCTACAGGTCCCTCAGAGAACACATACTCATGACCTGTCTCTTATACACATCTCCGAGCCCACGAGACCCTAAGACATCTCG
>ERZ1026929.688-NODE-688-length-15771-cov-20.744655_pt1 | contig 15771 bp, 9 predicted proteins | sample MGYA00519463_ERZ1026929 | MGnify/ENA primary metagenome ERZ1026929 (study PRJEB26926, sample SAMN06164829) | human gut metagenome | biome: ENVO:00009003; feature: ENVO:2100002; material: ENVO:00002003 | host: Homo sapiens | place: USA | collected 2012 ... | reverse complement strand
TTCCGAAAAACTTGTAAAAAGACGCTTCCAATGAAAATTTTTACGATTTTTAAATTTTAAAATTTGTTTTAAATTCCTTAATTTTTTGTCAATAGATTGATAGTGACGTGGTTATAAATCTCCGACGATAAACGGGTGCTCATCTCTGCAGAAGCCAGGTGGCAAGATGGTTGGCCGGCTTTCTTATGTTGATTGAAATGGAATTTCTGTACACGAGAATGATTTTTCGCTTCTACGCGCAAACAAAAAGCTTTTCATGTAAGGGAAAGGTGTCGGTGTTATGAGAAATTTACAGGTCTCCGCCGGCTATTACGAATTTTATTATATATGCTTGCGGTGGTATTTTCGAACCAATGAGCATATCGCCAATACGGTAAAAGCTCTTGTAACTTATTGAGGTATAAGTTATTATATAGATTTAAACCTGTTTCTCAATATGCTCACTCCCATAAAAAAACAGGGGGATGAGCATATTTACACTCTGCTTTAAAACGACATAATCAATTGGATGTCAGTTCATTATGTAGGTATTCGCAGGCTCGTCTGGTTGCTCATTAGTTCAGAAATTACCGGAATTTACCCGTGGCGAACGCTCCAGCCGTAGAGGATGCTTTTATCTTCAACAAATCGTCAGACTACGCATCCCAGATGGAATGCGGTCATGGGCGCATCGAGACGCGGGAATGCAGAATCCTACCCGCAGACGCTGTCGAGGATGAGGAAAATCCGAACCAGATGGAACGGGCTGAAGACCATTGTCGAAATAACATCCACACTGGACTATTGAGAACAACCTGCATTGGATGCTGGATGTTACGTTCAAAGAGGATGCATCAAGGGCTAGCAAGGGTTATGCTACCGAAAATCTCTCTCTTGTTAGAAAACTCGCTCTGCAGATTGTAAAACAGCACAATGACAAGAGAAGCATCAAGAAACGACTTTTCCGAGCAGCATTGTCTCAGGATTATCTCAAAGAAATACTACTCAATGCTAAAATTTGATGCGGTTGCCCTGAATATTTTTATTTAATTTTGAAAGACGTCGATTTATTATTACATTTACGAAAATCTTAGTAAAAATTTTACGAATAATTTCGTTACGAAAAATTTCGTATATAGGTAAGTATTTGATATACAAATAGATATTATAAAAATATTGACAATCCTTTCAAATACGGAACAGCTTTTGCCGGCGAATATTTCACTGACAGAACTAAAGAAGTGTCACCGAGAACATCGTAACCCGTCTTAAAGTCAGTGCGAATATAGTGTGAGTCGGGATGCGGCTACACTTCGTTTCCGGGAGCGTTGATTATTAATGAGTTATAAAACTTGGCGTGGAAACGTGGCAAAAAAAGCCTGCGTTTTCACGCCACGTTTTTCCCATGAATGATGTAAGCCCGGACGGGGACGGAGGGTGGAGCCGGCATTGGCTCCCGAAAAGGGAGGGGACCCGCGCTAGTGGGGAGGACCGGCGCAATCCTCCGTCCCGCCCGGGCGTAAGCCAGATGACCTGGAAGAGCGAAGCGAGCACATCTCCGATGTAAAGTAAATTTACAGGAATGTAAAGTTTTTTTACAGCGCGAGCAAGAAGTACTGCGGATAACGTTCAGAAAAACAAGAAGTTACAGACACTGGCACGGGAGTGGCAACTTGAGGATCTGACCGGATGAAATATATGTCAATGCCGATGGGATCGGCCGATTGGCATCGATGGAATCTCCGGAACAGAACAGATGAACATTTTCAGTTACATACATGCGGCAGTCAGGACATTGCCGATGAAAGGACGCAGGAACGTCCTGAAAGTCATGACATTGGGAGTCGGCCTTGCAGTAGGTCTCGTGCTGGCATCCAAGGTCTGCTTCGAAAAGACATTCGACGACTTCTACAAGGATGCCGACAGGATATATTATCTGAACGAAGCCATAGAACTCAACGGCAGTTACAAGGTATATCCTCAAGTCGCGGGAGGAGTCGTCCCGAAAATGAAGGAATACTTCCCGCAGATAGAGGAGGCCACCAGATTCACGTATATATTCGAGACCGCCTCCATGGTAATGTCAGAATCGGACAAACGCGTGGATGTCGGGCTGACATGTCTTGGCGATACGTCATTTTTCAAAGTCTTTGACCGGAAGTGCCTTGCAGGCAACCTTATCGAGCCCCTTGGCATTGAATCAGATGTGGTGATTTCATCCAAGTTGGCGACCAAGATGGCAGCCGCATTGACCTCGGGAAAAAAAATGGACGAGAAGGCGGCAGCGGCAGCCGTTCTCGGACAGAAATTCACGATTGCCGGAGATACCCGGAAATACGAACTCACTGTCAGCGGCGTCTATGAAGAATTCCCGCTGAACTCATCTTACAGGCTGGACATGATAGTCTCCATGCCGAGCATCGGGCATTTCATATACGACGGCTCAGAGAACATGGTTGGCAACGACCGCTATAAGGGATTCATAAAACTTAAGAAAGGCATTGCCCCGAGCGAAATCGAAAACGGACTCCCCGGCTTCATGGACAAGCACATGCCGATGGACGAGTTGCGGGCAGCCGGATATGAAATGAAATTCCCGATAAAGCCATTCGTGAAATTCCATGAAGAGGATGAAACTCAGCGGAATATGACACTTGTGCTGGCCTTCGTAGCCTTCGCGCTTCTGCTCACGTCCATGCTGAATTACCTCCTGATCGTGCTTTCGTCCGCCGCCATCCGTGCACGCGAGATGGCCCTCCGCAAATGCCTGGGCAGCAGCGCAAAAGACATCTTCGGGATGATGTTCGCAGAGGCGCTCGTGCACACCGCAATCGCAGCCGCCGTCGCCGCAATCCTCATCTTCTCGTTCAGGTCAATGATAGAGACCATCCTCGGCGTCAATGTCATCGCGCTCTTCACCGGACGACCGCTCGCATTGGCATTGACAATAATAGTCGTGCTCCTGGCATTGAACAGCCTCCTTCCCGCATTCTTCTTCAACCGGATTCCGGTGGCTGCGGCATTCAGGAATTATCGCGCCGGCAAGCGCATGTGGAAACTCGGACTCCTCGCGGTGGAATTTGCGGCTGTCGTTTTCCTGGCCGTGGTCATGAGCGTGATTACATTGCAATATGACAAGATGATGAACGCTGACCGTGGGTTCAAATATGATGACGTGGCGATGATAGCCATGCCGGAAGCGACTCAGTCCCAGAAGAATACGCTGATGAGCGAGGTCCGTTCCCTTTCCGGAGTGGAAGACGCAAGTTTTGCATATCAGAATCCTTTCACAGGATATAGCGGTGACAATGTGAGCGTTCCCGGCGAAGACCGTCAGCTGTTCAACATACGTGACGCATATTATGTGGATGAACATTATTTCAATGTCTTCGGCATCAAGATTCAGGAAGGAAGCAATTTCAATCCGACTCTCAACAGCGATGCGGAAATGATTGTGGACAGGAACTTCGTGAAAATGATGAAGAACACTGCCGGATGGGACGAAGTCCTCGGACGAGAAGTGATGGTTACCTCACATGAAAGTGCTCCAGTCAGGATATGCGGTATCATCGATGATCTCCATACAGGTGGCTTTTCCGTGGCAGAAGCCGATTTCGGCGGGCGCCCGATGGGCATATTCTATTGTGACTCAGAGAAATATGCGGGAATGTTCCATTACATATTCGTGAAATATCATAAGATGTCCCCGGAAGAGCTTCAGAAAACCGATGAACTTACAGGAAAAATTCTGGACGGCCAGTGGTATAGAATATATCCGTGCAATGAACTCGCCGCTTCGAATTTCGTGGACACCCTCAATACGAGAAACTCCATCCTCGCGGGAGGCATAGTGACGCTCTTTATCGCGCTGATCGGCCTCATCGGCTACACGATTGACGAAGTCCGTCGCCGCAGCAAGGAAATCGCGGTCCGTCGCGTAAACGGCGCCCAGTTCTCCCAGATAAGGTCAATGTTTCTGCGCGATGTCATGGCAGTTGCCCTGCCGTCCGTGGCAGTCGGAGCGGTTCTGGCCTATATCGTCGCAGGACGTTGGGAACAGAACTTCAGCCTTCAGGCTGGACTCCCTTGGTGGATTTTCGTAGGCTCCATAGCAGCAGTACTGGCTATAGTTGCCATCATATCAGACATTTACGTAATACGCACAGCGGGAACAAATCCTGCTGACAGCATTAAGACAGAATAAAACGGAGCATATCAGAACAAATAAAACATACATATATCATGATCAAGATTACAAACATTTGCAAAGTCTTCAGGACTGAGGAAATCGAGACAGTTGCACTCGACAATGTATCATTCGAAATCAAGGACGGAGAATTCGTCTCCATCATGGGCCCTTCAGGATGCGGAAAATCCACGCTCCTGAATATCCTCGGCCTTCTGGATAACCCGACTTCCGGCAGTTACCAGCTTCTGGGACAGGAAGTTGCGCAGCTCAAGGAAAAGGACCGTACCAAGTTTCGCAAGGGAAACATCGGCTTCGTCTTCCAGAGCTTTAACCTGATCGATGAACTCAATGTGTTCGAAAACATTGAACTTCCACTCAGATATATGGATTTCAGCGCGGCTGAGCGCAAGGAGAAAGTGGAGGCGGTGATGGCGCGCATGAACATCAGCCACAGGGCAAAGCATTTCCCTCAGCAGCTCTCAGGCGGTCAGCAGCAGCGTGTTGCGATTGCACGTGCGGTAGTCGCAAACCCTAAACTGATTCTTGCCGATGAGCCTACCGGAAACCTCGACTCCAAGAACGGCAAGGAAGTCATGGACCTGCTCTGCGAACTGAACAGGGAGGGCACGACCATCGTGATGGTTACCCACTCACAGAAGGATGCGGCTATGGCACAGCGTACCATCGACCTGTTCGACGGACATATCGTCAGCGATGTTAAAAATGAATTATAATGAGGTATATATTCAATAATTTTCTGAACACCCTCAAGCGGTACAAGGTATCCAGCCTGCTGAACATCACAGGAATGGCAGTGGCATTCGCTGCCTTCTACGTGATAATGACGCAGGTCTGCTTCAACCTTGGCTACAACAAGTCGCTTAAGGATGCGGACAGGACGTTCGTAATGTCCGTCCCTTCACAATATAATGAGGGAAAGTTCAGTATCTTCATAAGCAGGCCGTTGGGAGAAGCACTTGTCTCAGGCTCTTCCATGTCTGAAGGCGGAGGGGTTTTCGGCATGTATGCTTATGAAAGCGGTGAAGTCTGCTACACGAGGAGGAATGATGTCCCGGTCAAGATGCATCTGGAACGTATGCAGTATTCTGCAGGCGGACTGAGAGCCTTGAATTTCGAGGCAGTGGAGGGCTCACTTGATGAACTTTCCAAGCCTGCAACCATCGCCATATCAGAGTCTTCTGCCAAGAAATATGAACTTAAAATCGGAGACAGCATCTCATGGAGTGACCCTCAGGGTGAAAAAGGTGCGAGAGAGATAGTTTCCATATACAAGGACTTCCCTCAGAACAGCGACCTGGGTACGGTCTATGCCGTTTATGACCTTAATGATTCTTGTATAGACAATGGCAGTGAGTGGTCTTTCGATTATTGCGTGAAACTCCAAAATGCTTCCCAGAAGGAAGAATTTGAGAAGGAATCGAAGTCTATACTTCTCGATTTCTTCAAGAAACTGTATGATGGCGCGGGTGAGACACTCTCTGACGAAGACATTGATGAAATCAATAATAAATTCAATGTCAAGCTGATACCTCTGTCTGAACTCTTTTATACGAAAGAACTTGACGGCAAGCCGGGACGCACCGGAGATCTCACTACGGACATGACATTGCTAGCGGTGGCGGTGCTCATCATCCTCATCGCATTGATAAATTTCATCAATTTCTTCTTTGCGCTTGTCCCTGCAAGATTGAGGTCCGTGAATACCTACAAGATTTTTGGTGTATCGCGTACATCATTGATATTCAACTTCATATTCGAATCGGTAGGTCTTGTCGCCATAGCATTGGCATTGGCAGCGATTATCGTCATCCTGCTTCTTCGCACCAGTGTCGCCGGTATTCTTACCTCTTCGGCTGTTTTCGGGGACAATGTTCCCGTGCTGGCGATGACGGTCGGCGCTGCTGTCCTGACGGCGGTTCTCGGAAGCATCTATCCTGCATTCTATATCACTTCGTTCCAGCCGGCATTGGTGCTGAAAGGCTCCTTCAGCGGGTCAGTTTCGGGACGCAGGCTCCGCACGGCGCTCATCGGCTTCCAGTTCGTCATATCAATGTCGTTGATTATCTGCGCCATGTTCATCAAGATGCAGCATACCTACCTGATGAACTACGACATGGGCTTCAACAAGTCCTGCCTCCTCAGCGGTTACATTCCTTATGATGTCTGCTGGTACGGTTCGCAGAATGAAGCTTTCGAGGACAAACTGCGCAGCAATCCTCAGATTCAGGACATTACGTGGGCCGACGGAAATATTATCAGTACTTCAAGAATGGGCTGGGGACGTGACTATAAGGGAAAGACTATTTATTTCCAATGTTACCCTGTGGCGTACAATTTCCTGAAATTCATGGGGATAGATATCGTGGACGGCAGGGATTTCATGAAATCGGATGAAGTGTCTGAAGGCGGAGTGATGATCTTCAACGAGCAGGCGAAGAAAGACTTTGACGTGGACTTCATTACTCCTGCGCCTGGACATGTGGACGGGACTGTGACTGCCGGTATCTGCAAGGACTTCAATTTCAAGCCTTTGCAATATGGCCGCGACGATTTTGCCTTCTATGTGTTCGGTAAACACAGATGGCGTGACGGCCTTCATCAGGTCTATATAAGGACTGCGCCGGGCGCTGATGTCCAGTCGGTCATCAAGTTCGTGCTTGCGACCGTGAAAGAGATGGTGCCTTATGCTGATGACGAGCTGTATAGTCTGGATTTCTTCGACAAGGAACTCGGGGCCCAGTACAAGCAGGAAAGCAGATTGTCCACGCTTATCAGCATATTCACGTTGGTTGCCATCATCATTTCCCTGATGGGAGTCTTCGGTCTGGTGCTTTTCGACACCCAGCACAGAAGTCGTGAAATCGCTGTCAGGAGAGTGATGGGCGGAAGCGTAGGCGATATTCTCAAGATGTTCAATGCCAAGTATATACGCATTGTGCTGGCAAGCTTCGTAATTGCTGCGCCGCTCAGCTGGTGGGTCATCCGCAGATATTTCGCGGGCTTCGCATATCACACGCCGATCCACTGGTGGGTATTCGCATTGTCCCTGCTTATCGTGATGGCTGTCACAATGCTGATCGTTACGCTCCGCAGCCTGGATGCCGCCACTTCCAACCCTGTAGATTCGATTAAGAATGATTAGTTTAACATAATACATTAACATAGTACATAATATACATAATAGATGTAAAGACCTACAGGGCTGTCAGCTGCGTCACACTTGCGAAAGGATGGCGCAGCTTTTTATGATTGCGCTGATTGTTCGCAAAAAAATGTATTTTTGTAATCGGCTTCCGGAGAGAAGCCTTGACGATAAAAGACATTGACAATGAAAAGTGGAAAGATACTTGTCGTAGATGACAACAAGGGCATACGGGATGCCTTGAAAATCCTGCTTGGAGGCTGTTTTACGCAGGTTCTGACACTTTCGTCCCCGACCTCGCTGACAAGCACCGTAGAACAGATGATGCCTGACCTGATTCTGCTGGACATGAATTTCAAAGCGGATATCAATTCCGGAAACGAGGGGCTGTTTTGGCTGTCTGAAATCAAAAAAAGATGGCCTGAGATGCCCGTGGTGCTGTTTACCGCCTATGCAGACATATCATTGGCAGTGGAAGGCATGAAACGGGGTGCGGCAGATTTTGTCGTCAAGCCGTGGGACAACGCCCGGCTGCTCGAGACATTGACAGGAATCAGGGACAGGAAATCCAAGCCTAAAAAAGGCGTCACTGTGAATGAGGGGCCGCAGATGCTCTGGAGTTCAGGGATGCAGCAGCTCAGGCATGACGTGGAACGTATCGCCCCGACAGATGCCACAGTGCTCATTACCGGCGAAAACGGCACCGGCAAGGATGTCCTCGCGCACGAAATCCACAGACTTTCCGGACGGGCGGACAAGCCAATGGTCTGCGTGGACGCCGGCGCCATCACGGAAACGCTTTTCGAAAGTGAACTTTTCGGCCACGTGAAGGGAGCGTTCACGGATGCGAAATCCGACCATGCCGGCAAGTTCGAGCAGGCTGACGGAGGAACACTCTTCCTGGATGAAATCGCCAATATCCCGATGCAGTCCCAGGCCAAACTTCTGCGTGCCATCCAGAACCGATGCATCACGAGAGTCGGTGACACGAAAGCTATCCCAGTGGATATCAGGCTGATATGCGCGACCAATGCAGACATTCCGTCCATGATACGTGACGGACTTTTCCGTGAGGACTTGTATTACAGGCTGAATACCATAAGCGTGGAACTTCCGCCTTTGAGAAACAGAAAAGACGTAATCATCCCGCTTGCAATGCAGTTCCTGACAGAGTTTTCCGAAAAATACGGCAGGGATGCAGAGACATTGACCCCGATGGCGAAAGCCGAACTGGAGACTTACTCCTGGCCGGGCAACATCCGCGAGCTGCGCAACTGCATCGAAAAGGCTGTAATTCTCTCAGACGGAAAGGCCATAGACGGGTTTGGGCTGGACATCTCCAAAGCATCAGGAATGACTGAGATCAATGCCGGGGACACGATGGAAAATATGGAGGAGAAGACTATCCGTGCAGCCATGGCCCGCTATGACGGTAACATATCAATGGTAGCCAAGTCCTTGGATATCAGTCGTCCTACGCTTTACGCAAAGCTCAAGAAATACGGAATATGATGGGCGCGGAAACAAATATCGGCACGTTATGGATTGCGCTTGGAGGTGTCGTGATTGCTGCATTGACCTATATCGTGACGAGAGCGGCGACAAGGCGGAGGATCATCGGCAAAATCGACTTCATGTCAGATGCGCTGGACAGCGGCGAGACGGCGTTCCGGTATTCTGAGAGCCGATGGCGGAACCGGCGGCTGAACAAGTCATTGAACCGTCTCCGGTCCATTTTCGAGGCTGAAAAGGCCGATATCCGTGAGCGTGAGCGGTATTTCGGGACAATGCTGGACCACGTCCAGAGCGGCGTCATCGTTATTGACGGAGAAAAAATCGATTATTCGAATACTGTGGCGAAAGGTTTTTTGGGAATGGCGGAGATCTCGTCGCTGCGGCAGATCTGGCGGATTTCTCCGGACCTGGCCAATGCTTTCCGCGAGGCTTCTGAAATGGAGTCGAGGGCATCTTTCATTTCGGAGCGGGGCACGGTACAGTTTTCCATAAGTGCCTGTACAGCAAGGCTTCACGGCAAAGAAGTCAGCATCGTCACTTTCAATGACATTACCCGTGAGATGGAAAACAACGAATCCGAGTCGTGGACCAGACTCATCCGCGTCCTCACGCATGAAATCATGAATACGGTCACGCCTGTCGCATCACTCAGTTCGGCATTGTCCCAGAACCTGGACAGCTACAGTGCTGAGGACATCCGTTCCGCGCTCGGGACCATCGCGTCTTCGTCCGAGGGCCTGATAAGTTTCGTGCAGTCCTACCGTTCTCTGACGCATATTTCCGCACCGGTGCGCAAGGCTTTCTATCTAAAGGACCTGGTCAATGATTCTGTCAACATCGCCAAAGCCAACTGGCCTTCTGTCAATGTCCTATATCGTGAACTTTCAAGCGACGTGATTCTCTATGCCGACTACGGACAGATGTCGCAAGTGCTCAACAATCTGATAAAGAACGCAGTACAGGCAGGTGCCGGGAACGTAAGCATAACCGCTTCTATCGACAAACGGGAGCAGACTGTCATCGACATTGCCAATGACGGGGAGTCTATCAGCGCCTCAGGCCAGGAGCAGCTGTTCGTTCCGTTCTACACCACCAAAGGTTCGTCAGGCACAGGTGTCGGTCTGAGCCTCTGCCGCCAGATTGTCCGTCTGAACGGCGGCACCATCAAACTCTCCTCCTCCACTCAGGAAACCACGGTTTTCACTATCGTCATGTAATCTTACTGGTCCTGTTTCAGAACTTCGACCGGATTTTCGGCTGCGGAACTCCATGTCCGGGAAATTATCGAGGCGAAGGAAATGAGGAAGGTCATTGCTGCCGCGACAAGGATTATCCACCACGGGAAAGCTATGGCATTGTAAAAATCTGCCAGGTAGTAACGCATTGACCAGACACATACCGGAATCGCGATCACGACGGCGACAGCTGTCATCAGCATGAACGACTTCGAGAGCTTCCAGGCCGCCGACTTGACACCGGAGCCGAAAATCTTCCGGAGGGCGATCTGACGCGCCTGCTGCTCAGTGTAATAGACAGACATCGCGAACAGGCCGAGCGCAGAAATCAATATGGCAAGCACCATGAACGTCATCACCAGCTTCATAGTGTTCCGCGTCCCTGTCAATGAATCCGCCAGGAAGTCATCTATATAATATATGTCCGTTTCGCGCGGCACACCGATATACTCCTTCGCCACATCACGCCATGCCTCGCGGACAGCATTCAACGCCTCGGCCCTGTCGCCACGCACCTTCAGCAGATGATTCATACACACATCGGTACGGTTCAGCACAGCCCGATGACTGTCAGGCATTGGTTTATAAAGAGGATCACGCGCGCAGAAATCCGCTATTATACCGCAGCACTCATACTGCGGCTCGCCATCTTTATCGGGCCCGACAGTCCTGTTCCCGGCAGTAATCCCATAACGCCGCTGCGCCTCCTCCGTAAACCAGCATGTTCCTTCAATAGGATCGGAATACTGTTCTATCACATTGAACCCAAGCAGTCTGAATGCCGTACTGTCAACAGCAGGCATCTGAAGCCACGACATTGCCTCACCCTCGATATGTACGCCATAGCTTCCACATGAGAACGGGGGCTGCACTGCCATAGCCGCCGTCTCCACTTGAGGAAGAGCCTGAAGTCTCTGATGCAGAGCCTCCTGGGCAGCCATATTGTTATAGCCAAGCGCCCATGAGGAAACCGACAGCAGATCTGTATTGTACCCTACCGGCAAAGATACCAGATGGCGCATCTGGAGAGTCATTGTCAATGCAACCGCGACAAGAACCATGCTTATGATGTTCTGGCAGACGATAAATACCTTGCTGAACACCATCTTGCTGCGGAACCTGAAATCGCCCTTCACGACAGCTATAGGCTTGAATCTCGACACCATCAATGCAGGAAGAAGCCCAGAGAGCACCGAAACCAGCACGAGTATAATGACGCCGGCCGCAATGGTAGCCGCATCCGGAACAAGAACTATAGTTGTACCAAGAAGATTCTCTATCCAGCCCTTGAACAGCAGGGCGACCAGCACGCCGACCAGCATACAAACAAATGTGAACAAGAACGATTCCATAAGGTATCTGCGGACAATGCTGCCTGAAGACTCGCCGAGAAGACGTCTCGTCGCCATCTCCTTGGCACGTTTTCCCGTCTGCGCCACAGTAAGGTTTATGTAGTTGAAGATGGCTGATATCAGCAGTATCAATGCTACCGCCAGAAGTACCTCAACGATCTTCCTGTCACCATGACGCAACGGGTTGTATATGTCTATCTTGCTGAAATAGAGCCGGTCAAGCCTTGTCAACGTGGAGCCCCACAGGAAATTCCCGCCAGAACCGTCGCGTGTGTAGAAATCCCAATAATCCACATACTTGTCCAGCAGCTTTTCAGCCACAGCGTCAGGCGAGGCACCATCCTGCAGCGTCACGAAAGTATTGACCATACCGAAATTGTCCATTCTCTGGACCATGCCATCCAGCTGCCTGATGCTCAGGAAGATGTCATAATACATCAGTTCATCATAAGGACCGAAATCCTGAATCACGCCGGTCACCGTGAACCTGTTTTTTCCTATTTGAATGATGCGTCCCACAGGATCAGAGCTGCCGAATGCCTTATGCGCGAACTTTTCGGAAAGGATTACATCATTCAGTCCCGCAAGTATGCAGTTCTTGTCACAGCCTGAGAGCGTGTAGTCAAACAGCTGCAGGAAATTCGTGTCCACACAGACCGCCTCGGCGGCATAATAGTCGTCATTGACAATGACATCGGCATCGCCATACGCCCCGACTCTGGTCCAGGATGTTATCTCGGGCACTGACGGGAAGAACTCCTCAGCAGTCCCGTACGTCATTCCGATGCACGCTCCCGTGCCGATAGCATACAGCTGCTTGGAAAGCGGCTGCCTTGCGCCTACGCTGAATTCTGTCCTGGCATAAGAAGCCAGCAATATGACGAAACCCAATGCTACTGACAGGCCCAATGCCTCGATTACTGCATAGAATTTATTTTTCGAGAGGAATTTCAGATATGTGCTCATGGCTATTTGATAATCAGTTCATCCTTGTCGCCGAAACTGTCGTAAGAGGATATGATGATCTTCTCGCCAGGCTCCAGGCCTTCTGTAACTTCGTAGTACTGAGGGTTCTGTCGGCCTATGCGGACACTGCGTTTCGTTGCTTTCGTTCCCTCTGCATTAACCACATACACCCACTTGCCGCCGGTTGCCTGATAGAATGAGCCGCGAGGAATTATCACGGCTTCGGCCGGCTGTCCGAGCTGGACGTTCATATAGTATGTCTGGCCCGCGCGGATGTTCTCCGGCTGCTGTCCCACAAAGCGGAAATCCGCCTTGAACTTGCCGTCTCGCACCTCAGGATAGACCTTGCGGATGGCTGCCGAGTACTTCTCGTTCTGTCTCTCGAAAGTTGCCTCAAGACCGGGCACGATTCTGTCAATGTAATGCTCATCTATCTGAGCTTCAATCTTATACGATTCCAGATTGTTTATCTGTCCGATTTTCGATCCCGCCGCAACTGACTGCCCCAGTTCCACATCGAGAAGTCCGAGTTCTCCGCTGATAGGGGCTTTTACTGACAGATTTTCCTTGCGGCGGCGTATCATGCTCATATTGATCCGCATGTTCTCCAGACTTTCGTGCATCTGCGAAATCTGCGTGCTGCGGTAAAGGCTGTCCTGTTTTTCCCTGTCAATGACGAGTTCCAGCTTGTCTTTCGCCAGTTCGTAGTCTTCTGATGCCTTCAGATAGTCTTCTCGGGCAATGAGTTTTTCCTCGTACAGCGTCTTGTTCTGTTCATATGCCCGCCTTGCCCTGCGCACTTCTATCTGAAGCGTGAGCTTGTCCTGACGTACGGAAAGTTTCTGCTGTTCCATGGAAATCAATGTGTTGCGCAGGATGTTCTCCTTCTCGGCGAGTTCGGCTTCGGAGTTGAGTATCTGCATGTCAAGACTTTCATTGGACAGTTCGACAATGACGTCACCGGCATTGACCTTACTCCCCTCCTCTGCGACGATTCTCTGGACGTTGCCGCCCTCGGTCGGGCTGATCTGGACGGTGGTCATCGGCTGGACCTGGCCGCTGACGCGGATATAGTCATTGAACTCGCCTTTCTTGGCGGTTCCTGTGATGAGGGAGCTGCCGTCAACGCGCACCGCAGAGCCGTTCCCGGTGATAATCAATATGACAAGGACTATTGCCAATGCTGCTCCGGCCCAATACTTAATGGCCTTCTTCGTGAATGCCGCGGCCAGTCCTGTTTTCTTTTCTATTATCTTGTCCATGATGGATGTTGTTTATTGATCTATATATGATACTCCGTTATAGTACTCGACGACACGGCGCTTGAGCTGGTACTGCAGCTCGGCATTGAGCCGTTCCGCCTTGGCCTTCAAGTAGTTGGACGAAGCGGTATTGTATTCTATCGAGGATATGAGTCCCTGTTCGAATTTGCGGGCGTTGAGTTTGAATGCCTCGTCATACACGTCGGCGCGTCTTTCTGCCTGAAGCAGAGCCGACTCCGCCCCGTCCCTGTCCTGAATTGCCCTGCGGACTTCAGATTCTACATCGCGGAGGGACTTGTCATACTCGAGGCTCGCCCGCTGATATGCATTGCGTTTCTTGGCCAATGCCGTGTGCTTCTGAAGTCTGTCGTATATAGGTATGTTCAATGACAACTGCACATATTCGCCTCCGTTGTTCTTGAACTGATCCCAATAAGGAGTTGCTTTGTAGCCGGTCTGCCCCGGGTAGGTGTAGTAACTGGTGGACCATCCGCCGTAAAGTCCGAGTGTCGGAAGGAATTGCCATTTCGCGGTATTCAGACTGCGGAGGGCATTGTCCATCGCCCCCTTGGCGATCAGGACGGAAGGCATTGACCTGACTGCATTTGCTATGATGTCATCAGCGGCAGGACTGTTCGCGCCGGTCTGAATCGACGAGAGTTCCGGATCTATCGTAAGTTTCTCATCTACTGGCCAATACATTACATCTTCAAGTGTAATCATGGCATTGTCCCGATTGTTTGTCGCGGTGGTGAGTTCGTATTCTCTGTCGGCGAGGTCGGCTTTCATCTGGACCACGTCGGCATAGCCCTTCGAGCCGAGTTCTTCCTGACGCTCAGCCAGCCTCACAGCGTTTCTGGCATTTTCAACCTGTTCTGTGAGGATTTCGGCCAATTTGGTGTAGTAAATGACATTGAAATAGGCCTCGATGGTGGCGAGGCAGACCTTGTCACGTTCCTGCTTTTCCTTGGAAATGCCCATTGACATGGATGTGCGGGCGATTTTCAGGTTGTTGATGGCGGAGAATCCGTTGAATATGGTGAAGCCCGCCGACACGGAAAAGCCCTGGTTGAAGGACGTCGTGGTGAGATACGTATTGGTCTCAGGGTCAATGGAACGGCCCCATCTGTAGTAGCCGTAGGAGTTCCCTTCCGCTGAAGGCGTAAATGCTTCCAATATCGCATCACGTCTGTCGAGTCTGGCGTCATCGTTCTTGGACTGCTGGATTCGCACCTGAGTGGAGTTGCTTACCGCATACTCCATGCATTCGCGCAGGGTCAATGCCTTGGCTTGTGCTTGCTGGGCGGGGCTGTCCGCGCTGGCAGTGTCCTTACTGGTAGTTAGGCCTTCGGGGGTAATTCCCTGTGCGAGGACCTGCCCGGAGGCAGTGGTCGCTGCAGAAATCAACGTCAAGACTATAATTGGTATTATCGGCTTCATAATTCGTTGCTGTTTTCCTTGATTCGTACTCATTGCAGTTTGCAAACAACTCTGCATTGTCGTTTACGCTGAAGTATTCATTGCTTATGGCACATGAAACACAAATCATCGTTTAGACATGAACGAGCACGCCACGTGCCACATCAGGCAACAGATTATCCATCAGCCGATTACATCCGGACGTCATTTATCTTCTTGTAAAGAAACTTTACAAATCTGTAATGAAATTTTACAGTCCTATACATATCTTACTTGTCTGCCATGACACTGGGTCGTTCTCGAACAACCTGCATGTCGGTTTTCCGGACATATTACTGAGTATCAAGAACATACACTAACAGCCGAAAGCCAGGTTACCCACTTTTTCGGTTAACCTGGCTTTCGCTATATTCACTAACTTATTAGTAATCAACATCTTCACTTCACAACCCAAAGTCAGGTTGTTCGGATTTCGGATTAGAGGAGACGCTTACACGTGTTATTTCACTTCTTCTTTTAATTTAGCCACCTCCTCCAAGGACAATCCGGTAACATCGCAGATAATTTGAACAGGCAGATTGTTCTTCAGCATCTTCAGCACGATGCTGTTCCTCTCTTCCTCACGTCCTTTCGCGAGCCCTTTCGCGAGTCCTTCTTCAAGTCCGGTCTCCTTGGCATATTCAATCTGATT
>ERZ1026929.684-NODE-684-length-15815-cov-21.135470_pt1 | contig 15815 bp, 18 predicted proteins | sample MGYA00519463_ERZ1026929 | MGnify/ENA primary metagenome ERZ1026929 (study PRJEB26926, sample SAMN06164829) | human gut metagenome | biome: ENVO:00009003; feature: ENVO:2100002; material: ENVO:00002003 | host: Homo sapiens | place: USA | collected 2012 ... | reverse complement strand
TTGGTACAAGGATTGCAGGATTCTTTAACCACAGGAGATGAACGTGGACTACAGTAAACCACGCCATCTAAAGTAAGTGCATCTGTTGACTAATTAGATTTTTTAGTATATTTGAGACGTAAAGTATTTATATAGAAAAGGAGTAAATTATGAGACCTTATGATGCTTCCTTAATAGCAGACTATGTAATCTTATCACTTACTTGTGATGAGAGATATTCTTTGATTAATTTGAAGTTACAGAAATTGTTATATTATATTCAGGCTTGGTCTTTAGGAATTAACGGATATGCTATGATAAACGGACGTTTCGAGGCTTGGGTACATGGACCTGTCTGTATTGAATTATACAATCGTTTTAAAGATACAAAGAGTCTGTATTCTTCCATAACGGACGAGGATGTGTTAAACAAGTCTCCCAAAGGCGAAATTTGTTCGGAGGACGTAGAGTTCATAGATTATATCCTTGAAAATTATGCACGTTACAGCGGCTCACAGATTGAAGCTATGACTCATAATGAAGCCCCATGGATTAATGCCCGTGAAGGGTGTGGACCAATGGAAAGATGCCATACGGTAATTACAGATGAAGCAATGAAGGATTACTATGCGAAAAAATACGAAGGACTTCCCGACTAATAAGAATAAACAGAAACCACTTAACAACACAAAAGCAAGAAAAAGGCTTACGTCGGACTATGAGATAAAAGACAAAGGCATATCATTCTCATTCCGTTATTTCAAGCAGATTGAAAACTTTGGTATTTCAGGGAAAGACAGCACATGGACAAGTGGGTTGCTTCAGCAATTAGGAATACTTTCAGAAAAAAGTGCAGATGATTTATTAAAAGACATCCAAGTAAAAAGTGCACTGCGAATGCACGAATTGAAATTTGAGGCAGGGAAAACCGCATTAACGAAAGCTGATTTTAATCATATCCCTAAAGAGTACCGTCCAACAAATGAAGAAGACTGTAAAATTCTACAATTTCAAATATCAAAAGCAACAGGAAGGGTTATCGGCTTTTTTGGCATTGACCATACAGTGTTCTATATTGTGTTCTTGGATCCAAATCATAATGCTCAATTGTCAAACTATTCTGACTATAAAATCAGAGAGATATCCCCATGTGCCTCAGAGCTTGATGATTTGAGAGCAAGAATATCAAAACATGCTTTATTGAATGAGGCATTACATTCTGATTCAAAAGAGTTTTTGTATGAAGGTGACTATGCCTATTTGTGCATTGATAAAGAATTGGTTGAAACATTTATTGATATGGTTGGTGACGGGAATTTTCTCAACAAATTTAGAGAATTTCTCATGAATACCTTATGAAAAGTTAGCACCTTTGTCTTTGGTGAGAAACAATTGAAAAAGAATCACTATAGCAATGAATTCCAACAGAAGCTTGCATAGTGATTCTTTTTCCGATGATAGTTTGAATTAATGCTTTTTAAAAGTGACTTTTTCCACGAATGTATGAGTTTTCCCATCATCGCCTGCAACAGTTCCGTTTGCATTGTTGATTACTTTGGTAACTCGGCATCCGGCATCTTGATAGTTGATTTCGAAAGTCACAGCATTACCATTAACTGAATAGTTAATATTCTTTCCTGTCAATCCTTTAATCTCATTGTCCGAATATACTATATGCGAGGATGTATATTCATACCATCTTGTGTCATCCATATACAGATAACCATCTTCATTAAATGAGATTACGTCATATGGGAATATCATTTCAGCAAAATATCCCGCAAGCGAGATATCAAAACCTGTTCCTATAACTTCAATGTCAATATCGTCATCAGATGAATATGAACTTGTTGTCTCATATATTTTTTCACCATCGAAGAAGTATTCGGTCTTTCCTCTGCTGTATTGGTCATTTGTAGACACAAAGTCATTTTTCTTACTACAGGAAAGCACAGCAATAATACATAGAATAAAAGGAATGATACGTTTCATATCTTAAATTATCTCAAGTTTGACAATCAAGTTAGAATTTATGCCCTATTGTAATTAAGAGCGTCTTAAAATGAATATTATATACAGTTTCGTTAAATTCCTTACAAAAGGCATTCATATCGGCTCCATAAGTGATACCCAAGAGTAAAGACTTGTATTCGACATTTGCGCCAACATGCCATCCTACTTGGAAACGGCGGCACTTGTCACCTAATGCATTAAGTCCATTATATCCGTCTTTCCCATTTTCACCCTCCTTGAACATATTGTATCTATTGGTTGTAGTGAACTTATGTGAATAATCGGAAGAGGTTTCTTTTCCTTTTCCAAGAACATTAAAACGCCCATCAAATCCTGCCTTAGGAATAATACTCCAATTGGAATTGGCAACATTCCATCTATATAGAATACTTACAGGAACCTTGACGGACAGTAAGTTTGATGTCGTCTTCACATAGCCTCCGACGTTATCTTTTATATTCTGTCCTGCATATTGAATAGCACCGCCGATTTCAACATATAAAGGAATTTTAGATATTAGTCCTATTGCCCTGTCATAACCGACAGAGAAGCCATTGTAGGCTTTATTATAGACAAACATCTCTTGTGAATACTTCAGTATATTGTAGGAAGCATATATGCTGTTCCAACCTTCTTCAACTGAAGACTGATTTCTTCCTCCACTATGGGTGAATTGCGCAAATGCAGTCGTGCTCATGAGCATCGCTGTGATAACAAAAAAGTGTTTGATCTTCATAATATTAATGTTGTTCTATTGGTTTGTATTAAAAGTCAGTCTCCATATATTAGGCGTTTTCGTTGTATTGCCTCTTTGTGAAACGAAATAAATATATTGTCCATCGTTGCTCCATTGCGGACTGAGGTCATTCGCGGGGTGATATGTCAGTTGTGTCAGATTTGTCCCATCTACAGAACATACGAAAATATCAGTGTTTGGATAGCTTTTACCATTAAACTGAAATTCACTGTTTCCAACCATCAGAATCCATTTCCCATCAGGTGAAAGGGTTGGTGAAGAAAAACTCCTTTTTACATCGGACACAATGCATACTTCGTCTCCTGTTTCATAGTTGATTTTCCAAATTTCATTATTTCCGTTATTAGATGCCCTGATGCATAGAATTTCTGTTGAACCCTTTATAGGATATGGATTGATACCATTTGTAATGTAGGACAATGAGTTCTCTGTCAAATCATATCTCCATATTCCGAATGTGTTTCCTTTCTCCTTTCTCGTAAAATATATATGCCTTAAATCAGCGGAATAGATTGGCGAGTAGTCCCATTCATTGTACGTTATCTGTTTGCACACATACCCCTTGTCTGCATTTGTCGTAAAAATTCTGTTTGTACGTCCGTCTGATTCAGAAAAACAAAGCTTGCTCCCATCAGGAGAATAGTTGAAGTCCAATACACTCCGACGGTTCGTCCTTTGCAGTGCTGCTCCTCCATTCAATGCCCTAACAAAAATATTCGAGCTGTTGTTTCGCACAGAAATCCATGATATGCTCTTTCCGTCAGGAGTAAGCCCGATTACATTGTTTGTCATCCAATCAAGACGGGATGATTTCCGTACTGTCGGCATGTATACACAATCATTGTCTGTTGTGATTTTCTTCATGTCAAGATTAAGTTCTCTCTCCTCTTGTACCGGGAGTGAATAATCGAGTGTCTGAGCATTGAGTGCTGCAGAAAGCATCAATGGCAAGATAAAGATAAACTTGTTGGTCATAATGTTTGCATTGGCTGAACTCCGTACCAAAATGTGTTGGACAAAGAAAGTGTGGAGCCCATTTCGCTTATCTCATGGAGGTTGTGGAAGAACCTTTCTCGATAAACTACTGATACTCCACACTCGGATTGATATGGAGTATCCGCCTGCGTATAAACGCAGACGTACAGCATAGTCAATGCGAGCGAGACGTATTCCGTAATCCCGAGATTCTGAAAACTTCCACATTTCCATGAAGGCTACGAAAACACTTTCGCTATATGTTCGCCACAAATGTACAACAAAAAATCACATCCCGTATACCGAAATGTGATTTAATGACTAAATTTGCCCGTACAAATTGCGCATGCGCACTTGCCACACATAGAACTAAGGATATACCGTGTTTTGCCACGTGAACTTCCTCAAAAAATAAGTTTCAGACAAATGGCAAGATGTCATTGCAACGACCCGAAAAAGCCTGTGAGCGTACAGGACTACAAGCGTTACCGTCTTTCAAGATGGGAGCGCGTCCGCACTCACTGTCGCAAGTTGCCCAAAGTTGGGCATAAGGGGTGGAACGCACAGAATCCATCGTAAAGAAAACTGAGCAGGGAGGCGGCACAACACTACCGCCTCTCTTTATAAATATAAAGTTTTATCGTTGGAATTCAACAGAACTTAAAGTACCATCCCATTTTTGTTGCCAACATGTATATCGTTCCCTAATATAATAATAAAAGTTCAAAATTGAAACATTAGTTGAAATGGTTTTTGAGGCTCGCACGAGGCCAGACATTGTGCCACATGTTTACTGTTTCCCGTACCTGAGAAATAAAAAATCATTTTTTTGGTGATAGTCTGTTATCTTTTGTACTTGAAAATCTTAACCATGTCCTTGTCGCCACCAACGAGCTGGCTGCATCTGTTCAGCATTCCGGTGTCCGTGAAACCGCATTTCTCCATGACCTTTTCCGATGCGGGATTGCCGGTGAAATGATCTGCCCAGATGTTTTCGAAATGCTTCACTTGGATGCAGTAGTCGATCATCAGTTTCAATGCTTCTGTACAGATACCTCTGTTCCAATATGGTTTTCCTCCCCAATAGCCAACCTCACAGTCGTTTTCTCCGATAGGGATATTGCTGGATTCCTGGGTGTAGTAGCCCATGCAGCCGATAGCCTCACCAGTCTCTTTCAAGACAATTGCCCATGTCGTGTCATTATGGAAGAATGTCCGGATGATCTCCCGACTTTCCTCTACTGACTTATGTGCCGGCCATCCTGCACGTGGCCCTACGTCAGGGTCTGAGGCGTACTTGAAGAGCGCCTCTGCATCAGATTCCTGCCAATGTCGAAGTAAAATTCTTTCAGTTTCCATCAGATTATTTCAATGCCTTGCCGTCGGAGAAAGCGTTGCCGATTTTGCTGCCCAACTGGATATAGCCATGATGAATAGGGTCGAATACAATCAGTTCCATCTTCTCCATGTCTGGATTTCCGTCTTCTGCAAGATACTTCTCATCTACAAGAATATTTACGATTTCGGCGACGAGATAATAGCCCGTTTCGCTTTCATTGAACTTCTCCTTGATGCGGCACTCCAGGGTCATCGGGAAATCGGTGAATACAGGGGCATTGACCTTCGTCGCCTTCTCGATGTTCCATCCAGTCTTCTCCATCTTCTTCGGGTCGTTCTTGGCGGAAACAATGCCTACGAAATCAGCGGCCACCATGGTTTTCCTGGTCGCGAAGGCAACAGTAAACTCGCCGTCAATCTTCAGGTTGTCAGTAGTGGCATGCTTTCCCATCGAGATCATAATCTCATTCACGTCCCACTGTCCAGCCCAGGCGGCGTTCATTGCATTGGCAACTCCATCTTTGTTATATGTGCCGATAATCAGCACAGGCTGCGGTACTAACCACGGTTTAGGTTCAAAAGTTTTCATACCTATCGATCCATATCAACTATTTCTGCTTGAAACCACACGTATGGCCTCAATACAAAGTTAATGAATTTTATGGACTTGACAGTTATCCGATGTGCTTCCGATGGGACATTTTTACATTGACCTGACCCACTACGTTTTCTGGATGGCATCCGCAAATGAAAACCCGGCGGATCAGCTTATGGGCCGACCGCCAGGCAAACCTGATACCCGCATCGTTCTACAAGGATTTTTGTGGCCTTTGCGGGAATTTATTTATGTCAATCTGTCAGAATACCACTTCCATCTGGTCGGCACATTGAGATAGAGTCAACGAGCAAGCAAAACGGGTATCTTCCATTATGAAAATACCCGTTGTTTCTAAGGATTGCCACGATGGCAATTCTGTTTACTCTTTAATTGTTTCTACTGACTGGAAATACCCTTCCCATGCTTGTTGGTAAATTGTCAACGATTCGGCTGGGACTTTCAGTACGCAATTTTCGTTTATATGATAGAACGGACGCCAGCTGTTATTAAATTCATCTGTTTGAGGAGTCTGTGGAACAGACTGAGCCCGACAAATAACCTCATTCATTGATTCCCATTTGAATGCAGTCGCATGAAGCGAAACCAACGTGGCGGGAAAGTCAATGTGGTCAATTGAGTTATGGGCAAACGCAGCATTTCCGATTGACTCTACTTTATTCGGGATGGTCAGTTGGGTAATGCCATTATTGGAAAAAGCTCTTGCCCCAATTGTTTTTAATGAGGACGGCAATGTAAGCGAAGAAATTTTGCATCCGCAGAATGCATCATTTCCAATGGCGGTAATTCCTTCGGGCAATGACAGGGATGTAAGCTTAGTTTGTAAATAGAAACAGCATACCGGTATTTCAGTTATATTAGCTTCGATAATAACTGATTGTAATGTCGGATTGTTGTTATCGCATCCGAATGCCCATTTCCCTATTGATGTAACGGATGAAGGTATAACCACTTCAGTGAGTTTTGCATCTTGAAACGCCCAATTACCGATTGTCTTTACAGATGGGGGAATGTTGATGGTGGTAATGGCACTCCCATAGAAGCAACTTGCAGGAATTTCAGTCACCCCTTGGGGAATCGTGAAAGAGGTCACCTTGGTATTTTCGAGTATCCAACGTCCGAGAGTGTTGATGGTAGGGGGAACATTGAGTTTCTCAAGAGCGGTGCAGTTTGCGAAAGCTGCCTCTTCAATGGAGATAAGTCCTTCCGGCAGGATTACTTCTTTCAGCGTTGTATTTTCACCGTTATAAAAAGCCAAAGCCCTATTCGGGAATACAGTCATATTCGTACCTGAGAGATCGAGAACTTCTAAGGCAGTAAGATTCTCACGGATATATTTAAAGTCGGTTTCATTTAAAGTACCGGTCACTTTAAGCGCATTGATATTTGTGAGAGTGATACCACTCAAGACATTACTTAGTTCTCCTGCCGATACGTCCACTATTACACCGTTGAAATATTCCAGCACTCTTGAAGCGGAGATTTCCTTTCCTCTGTTGTCGATAAGCGTAATTTTAAGGATAGCCTTATCGCCGTTGTTCGCTCCGGTGGCTGTCACAGTTACTTTTGCATTATTTTGATATTTCCCATTCGTAAACGTCGGTTTAGTCAATTTTACCTGCCAATGCGATGAAGCCGCACGGGTTTGAAAATCCATACCCACTCCCGCTTCGTTCTTCACTTCTGCTACGAGAGCGGTATAATCTTCTTCTTTCAACGTTTCCGGCAGGACGATATCGATAACATTCGTGGTCAGGGTTAGCATGAAAGTTTCATAGCTTTTGAAGCCCACCGTCAGTGCAGAGGTACGTGGCAAGGTTATCTTAGTGCCATCAACCAATGTGAAGATTACATTATCATGGTCACTCGTATAATCAATGCCATCTTTTGCAAAAATTGCATCGCCCTGCGGCCCTTGTGCTCCGGTGTTACCTTTGTCTCCGGTTGCCTTTATTCCGGTTGAAGTCCACGTTTTACCGCCGTCGGTCGAGATTTCCCATAAGTTTGTATCCGTGTTGATACGGACTTGCGGAGCAGTAGCGTCCGCACCTTTGTCGCCTTTTTCCCCGGTTACGGGCATTTTGTTTCCATTATCAAGCAGCCACTCGCCATTCACAGTCCAGTAGTGTTTCCCGTCAGAGTCCTGCTTCACGCTGATAACGGGCGTTGTTCCGTCCTCGCCCTTTTCTCCGTGCTTGATGGTTACATTGCCGCTTTTGACGAATGAGATGACGTAGCCCGTTCCGTCCTCAAGAGGTGTAACCGCCGTAACATAATCCTTGTCTTCAAGGGCCGTGACAAGGCTTTGCAATGACCGGATGTCCGTGTTGACGGATTTCTGCCATTTTTCAAGGGCAGTTATTCGGCTTTCAAGGTTCTCAATGTCGCCCCTAAGCTCCGAATCGTCGTAGTCATCGCCGCAGGAGGACAACCCGAACATGCAGGCGCACACCATGGAACACGCAATCCACACCTTACGGATTGTTCCCGTTCCGATAAATTGTTTTTTCATACTGATTAAATGTGTCTTTCCAGTTCCTCAAAGACCTTTAAAAACACGAAGCGTGGAACTGCAATGCAACGTCTTAGTTGATGGTCGTAGGAAACCGTTGTGCACAGATGTAGTAATAGCAGCCCACGCCAACGTGAGAACCACTATAATATCCTTGTACACATTTGAAAATTTCCTACGTTTTCAACTACAAGATAAGCATAACGCTTCTTAATTTTCTAATATATCTTGAAGAGGGATGCCCCAATCCAAATGCAAAAGTAATAAGAAAGCTGCGATAATCACTTGTCTTGTAGTGGATTTATTTGCCTGCCTCAATGGAATAGGGGGCTTTTACAGTTTCATTCCCTTACCTTTCCGTTGCGGTATAACGGGTTGTCGTATGCTCTGCCACAGTTTCTCGGACTGCTCCATGAATCATTCGCCGATGGGTCGCAAGTCAACCGTAAGGATGAACTTGCCGTTGTCCGCTTGTGTTCTTCCGAGTACAACTCGCTGTTGTACTCAATGGTTTTACCTGTCAGCAATGTCGCAGTCTGCTCTTTATTGAAGCCTACGGCACGGTGCAATCTTTCAATGTTAATCTATTAAATGAGATATATTTGGAGAAAAATAGTTCATGAAGATCGAAGAGGCTATATTGTGTATGTGCTTGCAGAACGGAACGGCGGTAGTGATGCACTATCCGGACACATTCGTTAAGGCCGAAGGGCGAATTATGCTGATGATATGACGTTGTTATTTTGTCAGTATATAGCGCATCGCTTCCATAGGGTGGTGGAATATCATCCGAGGTCCGCTGAACCGCATGACTTCGCGTATCTTTTCCCTCATGTCTGGACGGTAGCAATGAACATTGCACTTATGGCATTTGGTCTTTCTTTCACCGAACTTGCATCGGTCGAGTCTGGCCGTTGCATACGTCAGTAATTCTCTGCACTCCGCACAGAGTTCCTTTTCACTATGCTTTTTTCTGCACCACAATTCGATCATGTGCCGTACTGTGGTCTTCTCCCACTCTATTCGGTTCATTATGTGTTTGTATTATTCAGCTTGCAAAGTCAAAGATACGACTTAATCTGGTAAATATTGACTGCAAAAAAATTTTGTACTTTGATAAAAGTTTGCTATATTCGCAAAAGATGAAAGGGGGTTCTCCTCTTCGATTAATTTCCTTTTATTAACATACCGGCAGCGGGAACAAACCTTACGGGCTGCCAGCGCGCGAGGCAGCAAGATGGGTTTTGTGACCGCACAGGTAACAAAACGACTAAGCATATGCTTTACGATTTAATTGCGGATTTCTACGAGAAGTCCAGCGACCGCCATCCAAAGTACATTGTATTGATGGGAACTTATAATGAGAATACTTTCGATGAAATGAAAATACTTGGATTCCAAGAAGATTCGGATTCAAATGCCAGTTTTCAGGACTATGTTATGGATGGTGCCAATGAGAATTTCCTTCAAGAATATACTAAGGACGGTTATCAAAGCGAAATGCTTGATGTCTTATACTCGGATGTGAATTATGAAAAGATACAAGTCCGAGCCTTGGCTGACGAGGCGTTGGATGATGAAGGGCGTCATGCACCTCGCGGAGTGATGATGGGGGATATGTTTGTCCATTTTACGGAGTCAGATCCGATGACTCCCGTCTGGTTCGAAAAACTGAATCCGGAGTCACCTCTTGACACTATCCCGGTATTTCAAATCCCGATGAGAACGATCAAAAGACGCCTGAAGGTCATCACTTTGATGGACGCGATGTTCAAATTGTTGGAAATGAACGAAGAAAAGCATTGGACAGAGGATCTTCTTAGGGAGTTCTTTGCGGCCGGGATTGACGAGGCACTCGAAATCATCACCTATGAGTTTCGAGGTCAAAAGGATATTGACGGAAATCCTGCCATATTGCATCCCCTCACTGTCGGTCTGATGGGGGCAAATGACAATGAGAAAACAGTCGGATTCCTGCACGATTTGATTGAAGACTGTGACTGGAGCATAGAAGACCTTCAGACTGAGGGCTTTCTTGATGAAGTGGTGGAAGCTGTGGATATTTTAACACATCGGAAAGATGAGGACTCATATGATGAGTACGTCAATAAAATTATACTCTCAGATAATCGCCTGGCTATTAATGTCAAACTCAATGACCTCCACCACAATCTGCAGCGTGGCAAAGTGTCTTATGAAGCAGCCGTCGCATCAAATGACGCGGCCAAAATCAAAGAGCTTGGACGAATAAACGCCAAGCACGAGAAGGCATTGGAAATGATTAAAAATGCGGGATATGAACAATGATTTTGCAAAGTCCATCCTTGACAACCCTTATAACAGGGTTGAGGATGGCCAAATAGTTACATTGATGGATATTTTGCTCAAGTATGACCACCATCTCGCTTCCTCAGTCACAGGGGTTTTCAACGCTTCACGATATTGATGAGTTCAGATGCAGCGTTGCGGAAATTTCAGACTACCTGGCGGGTAATAAAACCGGACTGAATTGCAGCCATTTTCGGAGCGCGGAAGTTGCTCGAAATTTTTCCGGGAACTCCTTCAGGGGACAGCTCGCCGGGCTAATTCTTCCGGTTAATCAGGCTGACGACGACCTTGACCATCGTGTCCATCTCGTCGGTGTGGCTTTCGGCAATCATCAGGGTCAGTGCGACAAGGGAGGCATCGGAGATGCGCTTCGATCCGTCAGGCCGGTAAAGGATTCCATTGTTCTGCATGAACCAGAGGAAGAGCGTGGCTGCGATTCGTTTGTTGCCGTCAACGAAGGAGTGGTTCTTGACGACAAGATATAGCAACATTGCGGCTTTCTCCTCAATGCTGGGGTAGAGGTCTCGACCTTCCCAGGTTTGGTATATCTGGCCGATGCTGCTGTGGAATGACGCGTCTTTCTCGACACCGAACAGGTCGCTTGCTCCGAACTTTTCCTTCAGGCTTTTGATGGCCTCAATGGCGTTCTCGTAGGTGGCGTGGAAGCGTTCCGGGGCCGTCGTATCGGCGATTTTCAGGCTCTGGTAATCGTAGGCATCCAGAGTGTCAAGGGCATATGTGTAGTCACGAATGACATCGAACAGATCCGTCGCTTGGTCTGAGGTAAGGAGCAATTCCTTGCTGAATACGTTCTCCAGAAGGCCGACCGCTTTCTTTAAGTCTTCGTATTTCTGTTCAGATACGGCATCGCGGTTTACGACATACCCGCGCCGCATATATTCCTTGATAACAGACGTTGACCAAATCCTGAATTTGGTTGCGCGAAGGGAGTTGATTCTATAGCCGACAGAGATTATGGCATCCAGGTTATAGTAAAGCACTTTGTCTTCAGATAGGCCTCTGGCGCCACTCTGTGCGGTAGTCAAAATTTCTTTGACGACCGTGGAACGCTCCAATTCACCACTCGCAAATATCTTTCCCATATGATAGGAAACATTCTGCTTAGTGCAGTCGAAAAGCGCAGCAATGGCCTTTTGGCTGGCCCAGATTGTTTCGTTCTCAGGGTCGACCATAGCTTCCATCTTGACCAGCCCGTCTTCGGACTTATAGATGACTATGTCGTTCCTTTCTTCCATAGTATCATTCATTCAAACAATTACAAATATAAATAAAAACTAGCGATTTTTAGGCCGGAAGTTTGACACTTTAAAAACCGAAAAAAAATTAAAAATATTTGATAGAGTTCGTTCAGAATTCTTTTTTTTTAACCTGCTGCAAAACATAAAACAAAGCCCTGACTTTCACAAACTGGGGCCATGTTATGTTGAAAAATTTTTGTAATTTAGTGATATATAGTGATTTAAATGTTCGTGAAGTTATATACAAAATCATCCTCTACGCATACATGAACAACATCTATTCGTGCCGCAAGAAGGAAATGGCGGTTCAGCGCGACATCCATTTTATCTGGTTTATCTGGCTTGTCGCACAGGAGCGGCCCGACTTCGTGACAATCAACCATTTCCGCAATTGCGTGAAGAAAGGTATAAACAACATTTTCACACAAGTGGTGTTTGTCCTGGCTGACAAAGGCTTAATTGCTCTTGATGTGGAGTACATCGACGGCACAAAAATAGAGATCAAAGCCAACAAGTCCACCTTTGTATGGCGCAAGACCGTGGAGAAGAACCGGGCTAAGCTTCAGGAAAAGAAACGTGCTCTGCTGGATCAGATAGACGATTCCATCGCTCCGGACAAAGCGGCCGAGACTGATAAAGTTGACTTCACTCCTGAGGCGCAGACTTCACACATTACCGAACTGTAGGAATTCCTTTCAGCAAAACCCGAGTTGTCAGACAAGGAGAGGCAGAAGTTAGACTATATTTGCGACAGATAATCCGCAAATTTTGCGTTTTATTTGTCGCGAAGAGAACATTGATTCTTGGACAGGAAGATGAGACGTATAGTTGATGTTCGAAGCAATACGCCTAAATATCTGAAAATCAATGTAGAAGGCTACTTGTTATCAAGCGAATTGAGGATCTCCAACATCTCGTTGGGGGTAACTACTCTTCTTACTGCCGGGAAGTGTTTTGTGTTTCCGGTAACGAGGTAAGAGTTGTCTTTTGACATGGCCACTTCGTAGAAGACAACATCTTTCGGGTCAATGACTTCGTCAGAGCTTGTAACTCTTCCGGATTCTATACCTGCTTCCACAATTGCGTCAATTACTTCCACTCCCGCGCAAGTCTGATTTCCTCATTAATTTAGTCAAGAGACATATCTTGAATGCCTGCATCCGCGGCTGCCTGTCTCATCTCATAGAATGCTGCACGTCCTTTGTTCATTATGTCATCCTTAGCAGGAGCTTCATTGGCGAATGGAATACGACGGCTTCTGACCACCTGGCGCACATAAATGTTGAACGCCGTGTTGGTGCTCATACCGAATTCTTCGCAAAGACTGTCGAATTGCATTTTCAAATCGGAGTCCAATCTAATTGTAAGAGCTGATTGTGCCATAATTCTTAATATATTCCACAAGATAGCAAAATGATTGCAGTGTGCAGCTAAAATGTATTAATTTTACTGTCAAAAGCAGATTCGTATTGTCAGGAACGGGTATTTTATAAAGAAATTTGCGGGTTCTCAAGAAAAACCATAATTTTGTGGAGTTGATTGAATCAAAAGACATAAAGTTTACAATGCAGCAAAGAAGAATGAACAACTGGACAAACTTATCTGATCAAGGTATCAAATGCCTTGAAGGGGGCTTGCGTGTCCATACTTCGGGCATTGGAACATTCTATACATTTGGAGACATTTCCCGACTAAAGTTTGATAAACCATCGGGGATACAATGATGCAGGTATCCCATTGATGCGATATGCGAAAACCGTCGGAGAGTCTTTACCAAACTATTCGACGGTTTTATTTTAGATCTTTGATCTACAATTAACGCTACGCCTCAGCATATTCCGGACAATGCTCGGATCTGCATTCGGCTTGCAGTTTATTTTTGTGCCTGTTGGTGACGTTAGGGCGATGAACTCTTCTCCGTCAATTCCGTCCACAGGTAGAATTGTAATATGTTATTAACCGCGCAGAGATGCGCATGAATGAAAAAATTATGAATTTTAAATTTGATGGAAGCAGGGTGTTCTTTACATCCGACACTCACTTCAACCACGCCAATATCATCAGGTTCTGCAACAGACCTTTCAAGGATGTGTCACACATGAATGAAGCAATTATTTCCAACTGGAACCGTGTGGTAGGTCCGGAGGATATCGTATTTCACCTGGGGGATTTCTGCCTGGGAGGTTCTGCCGAATGGATAAATGTACTGAGCCGGCTGGACGGGAAAATATACCTTATTTCCGGCAACCACGACATCAAGAATCTGAGGCAAAATTATACGAAATACTTCGAGCATATATCAATGCAGATGTATATCGAAGTAGATAAACAGAAGATGTATCTGAATCACTGTCCGTTCCTTTGCTATGGCGGCTCATACAATGGTACATGGCAGCTTTTTGGACACGTGCATACAAGCAGAAACAATACCGGAAAGGATGCGCCCAGGCTGAGTATGCTTCTTCCGACACAATATGATGTCGGAGTGGACAACAATGATTTCACACCGGTCTCTTTTGCGCAGGTGAAAGCAATTATCGAAAAACAAATTGAGCAATCAAAGAAAGGAGAACAATAAGATGAAGATACAATACATGAGTGATTTGCACATGGAGTTCCAGGAGAACAGCAGATATTTGAAAAACAATGAATTGCCTGTAACGGGCGATGTCTTGGTGCTGGCCGGGGATATTTTCTATCTCAAGGACAAGTTCGCTCCGTTGACGAAGTTCTGGAAATGGGCCTCAGAGAACTACCGGCAGGTTCTGATTGTCCCGGGCAACCACGAATATTATAACTATTCAGACGTGATGGAGCGAGGCCTGCAATGGCGATGGATGTTCCGGGAGAATGTCGGTTACTACCAGAATCAGTTAGTTCGTGTCAATGACATTGACTTCGTCCTGAGTACGCTGTGGTCTCGGATCAATCCTAACGACGAGTATTTCGTGTGGAAAGGCATGAATGACTTCCGCCAGATAAAGTTCGATGGGAAGTTGCTTCAGGTGGATGACTTCAACCGGATGCACGAGACTAGTATTGGCTTTATTCGGAAAAGCATTGAGGATAGCACTGCGGCCCATATTGTCGTGGTTACACATCATTTGCCGACACTTCAGGTAGTGGCTCCGTATCATAGAGTTTCCGTGCTGAACATCGCCTTTGCCAGTGAATACGGAGACCTGATAGCTGACAGCCGGATCGATGCCTGGATTTACGGGCATTCGCACACCAACATTGACACTGTGATTGGCGGTACCCGTATAATCAGCAATCAAATGGGATATGTGTTTGAGGATGAACACCTGATGAACGGATTTGATCCGGCCAAGTTTATTGAAATTTAATGGGTATATAGAGTTAGGGCTGCGTGGACGAACTGCTCCATATTGAAAGTGTTTTCGTGTCGTCTTTGCGTTGCGGACATAGTCAATGCTGCACTCCGCGTGGATGTCTGTAATCTGTTGCCCATTAACTTCTCTTCGCTTGACTCAGTTTATGACTGTTTCCATTTTGGAAATAGTCATTTTCTGTGAAAGTTTTCCCACTTTAAATATGCTCTTTAGATTTTTGATGACGATAGGGAAGTAACATAAATCAGGCGGATACGTCAACTCAATCTCGGATTTCATTACGTGAGGAGTATAAAGTACCCATCTCTCCAATTCGTCGAAAATCCGATAAAATACATCCGGCTGACTGTTGAAATCCGATAAGATGCAGTTTTCGTTCTAAATTGGTTTTCAACTGTTGAGTTGCATTTTCAAAGATGTTTTACTCCTTTTTCTTCAGATTTGTTGTACCTTCGGAACCTTTCGGTTCGGCACGTTAGCAGTGTGCTGGTTTAAGCCGCTCACCCATACTTCCTTGTTTTGACGATGCAAAGGTAGAGAGGGAGAATGCAACCTTTTTTCGTAGCAAGAAAAAATTCAAAAAAAATATAAGTTTTAGTGGAATCAAACAATAATGGCAATTATTACTAAATAGGGACTGTCGGGAAATGTTAATTTTTTCCTAACGAATTGATTGCTAATGTGT
>ERZ1026929.659-NODE-659-length-16240-cov-11.224035_pt1 | contig 16240 bp, 19 predicted proteins | sample MGYA00519463_ERZ1026929 | MGnify/ENA primary metagenome ERZ1026929 (study PRJEB26926, sample SAMN06164829) | human gut metagenome | biome: ENVO:00009003; feature: ENVO:2100002; material: ENVO:00002003 | host: Homo sapiens | place: USA | collected 2012 ... | reverse complement strand
ACGGGGACCGCAGCCACTGATGGCCCCAAGCTCAGGCTTGAGGTCATTTTTTATCCTGCGGAGAAGAGGGGGCGAACAGCACGGCCTCCCGATGGTTCGTACCTTGATATGGACAAATAATCCCCTTGATGAATCAGGCCGCCGTCTCTGTTTTACGGAGACGGCGGCCTGATTCATTATTTTTGACTACTTTTTGTCCCGGGGATGTCCCGGGGAAACCCCGGAAAAAAACTGCCATGGCCTACTTTTTCTGACTGCGATTCTGACTACAAAGTACCCGGCAAAAGCAGGCAGTACCTGATACGCACAGACAACAAAAAAATCCACGAAACATCGACTTTTCATCGACATCCCGTGGATATTTTCTGGTGCAGTAAAGCAATCCAAATCCGAACCATTTTCCTTTGATGCGGCTTGGGCCGCTTCCTCAAACGTGATGGTCTGTGTACCTTCTTTATAGTTAAAGGTTATCAAAACCTTATCATCGTACAGATAAATCGAATTGATGAACGTATCCACCAACGCTTGCCTCTGGTCTTTCAGGCTCATGTCCAGTTTACGGAAGCGCATCAGCCAGAAACGGATAAATTCCTCTTTGATTTTTGGCTTTGCCAGCTTTTCTTCCGCAATGCGGGCTTCAAGCTCACGCTTGGTTTCTTCGAGCTGTTCCAACCGTTCCTTGGTGGAACTGGTGAGGATTCCGGCTTGAATTGCGTTGAGCATATTCTGGATACCCGATTCTGCATCCCGGAGCTGTTTCTCATAGAGAGGAAGGTTGGTGTTCTCTCGGTCTTGCAGCTCCATGACCTTGGCGATAATGGATTCCATGGCGGCATCGTCCCGGACAAGCTGCATGGTCTGGTTCACCACCAGATCTTCCAGCCACTGTTTGCGGACAGTTTTCTTCTTGCAGCCCTTCTTCTTTTTGGCCGTGGCACATTTATAGTAGCGGTGGACTTCTCCCGTCCGGCTTGTGCCGCTTTCGCCAAACATCAGCGCACCGCAGCAACCACAGTGCAGCTTGGTTGTCAGCAGGTAATCGTCCTCTGCCTTTCTTCGGGCAGGGGCTTTCTTGTTTTTGGCAATCTTTTCCTGCACATCATCGAACAGTTCCAGCGGCACGATGGGCGGAATCGCATCCGGCACGACCACATCCCGGAATTTCAGTTCTCCGATATAACGCCGGTTTTTGAGCATGTGCTCCACGCTGTTGTAAGTAAATTCGCCTCCGACCGGGTTCTTGATGCCGTTTTCATTCAGCCAGTCCCGAATCTCTTTCATCGTGAGGCCATCCCGATACTTCGTGAACGATTCCAGCACGAAAGGGGAGGCAAGCGGGTCGATGTGAAATTTCCGCTCGGAATCCAGCGTATATCCAAACGTTCCACGACCACCGTTGCAGCGGCCTTTCAGGATGTTCTCTGTCTGTCCACGGACAACCTTTTCGGCAAGGTCGGCAGAGTAGTATTCTGCATAGCCCTCCAGAACCGATTCCAGAATGATACCCTCTGGCCCCTCGGAGATGATCTCCGTAGCCGACATGAGCTTGACACCGTTCTTCTTCAGCTGGGTCTTATACCGGGCACTGTCGTAGCGATTCCGGGCAAAGCGGTCAAGTTTCCAGACCAGAACAATATCAAACAGCTTCTTGTCGCTGTCCTTTATCATCTGTTGGAATTGAGGGCGATTATCCGTCTTGGCAGAGATGGCGCGGTCAATGTAGTGCTTGACGATAGTGATGTCATTCTTTTCGGCATAGGCCGTGCATTCACGAATCTGGCCTTCGATGGATTCTTCGCGCTGGTTATCACTGGAATAGCGGGCGTAGATCACAGCGGTCATGGCAAGCACCTCTCTTTACACGTCATTGAACGGTGGAGCGTTCTTTCAAAGCACTGTTTCGTATAATGTATATACCATGTTTTGATGGAGAAATCAAGACTTTTTATTATCTTCAGTTTTTCTTTTTGAACAATTGACCCAACAGCCACCCCTCTCGTTGAAATGAGGTGACTGTTGGGCCGACTTGCTCGGATTCCTTTATTCTTCGTTTAGCTGGACGATGGTATTATAAAAGATTTTGTTTGGAATAACGACTTGAAGAACACCCTTTTTCAAAAGTGCTTCTATGCGTTTCATGACATACCAGTCACTTACCGGAGCAGAAATCGCTTTTAATACGTCTGCGGTAAGTTCACCAACCGAAATAGGAATTCTCGATACTAAACTAATAATTCTCTGGTCGAAATAATCTATGTTAACGCTTTTAACATCGTTCGCATGCCAAATACGCATGGAGGTGTTTTCGTTTAATAGCTTTCCCCATCTTTTGGCATACTCAGTAATAGTTTCTTCCGTCAAATACTTTTGTGAGATCTTATCGGTTTTCCCTTCCATAAATTCTTTCAGACCTTCTCTGGATGCAAGCAAAATTCTATTTGTACCATACTTTGCTGCATAGTAACAAATATAATAAATGCCGCACCAACAATCGGCAGAACTCCTGACCCAAACACGCAGTGGCTTATGATTTATCATATCACATTGAACCGCATTCGCTGTACCATGATATTTCGACCACAGTTGTCTAGCTTCAATTTGGCTGTCAGGATAATATTCTGAAAGGCAATTCACGAATTGTTTGCAACGATATTCTGAATCGCAAGCATATTGAAGTTCTCCCATTGATAACATAAACGGAAACAACTTTACACTTTCGACGATGCCTAAAGCTGCTAACATATTGACATCACTGGGTTCAAAAACAATTTCATCCATAGCTGGTCAAAATCATAATTTCGGGATGGTAACTTGTGTAGTTGCACTCCAATAGATTGGTTTGCTTGAGCCAACCACTCCAAAATAACACCCAACGCTGCAATCAAGATAAGTTCCAACATCATAGAAGTCATATGTATAGGTTGTATTATATATACTTTGTTCTGGAACTAGTGCTGTCGTTGAAAATGGGCAGCTTCGTTCGATGTTATCGGAATAGCTCGTGTAGTAATCCGTTCCTGAAACATTTTTTATTAAATCCGGGCCAATACCGACGGTAGTTCCACTCATATAAAAGCCCAATCCATTGGCCTTTGTATAAAGAACTCTCCATGTTCCATCAATATACGATACAACTCTTGAGCCGTCTGTATTAGAAACAGGAATGCGCATTGGAACCTCGGCCAAAACATAAAATCCGAGATTCTCTTGTTCTTGCACAGAAAGATTGAGAAGTTCTTCTATCGAATAATCATCGATCTTTCTCTTATTTCCAGTTGCAAATGCTGGCTGAATGGTCAGGAGAAATAAAACCGTGACCAATAGAATGGAAATCAGCCGTTTGATTTTGTTAGTCATAGTATACTGCCTCCTAATTTATTTTTTTTCTTCACTCAATACACTAAAGCTCCATTGGAATCACCTTCATTAAATTTTCCCCTTCAGGTGTATACTCCTCGGCAAATAAATGTGAACCATACAAATGCTGAAACTACTAGAATACTGCTGGAATAGAAAATATTGTGACCTTACACTGCTTTGGGTGATTACTTTGCTTTCCTTCATTGAATAGCTAGAACAACAGCTACTATCAAGAACAAAGTTGAAAGCCCAAGCTGAACCCATGCAATTTTTTCGTTTTCGGCATTGTTACAGCCTTTGGAGGATACTGCCACTTGGATATAATGCACTGCTACGATTCCATATGAGAAAAACAAAGAAGCCCAAGCATAAGGTACTGCGCTTTTATCTGTCAATCGGACAAGATTACTAGTCCATACTGAAATGCAGCCCCAAAGGGCAAAAGGAGCAATAAGAAAAAAGTTGCTTTTGCCTTTTTTCATTCTTAGCCTCCCACAGCTTGATGGTACGATTTTGTAGTATCCATAAGGTGTCCACCGGAATCATACGAATACAAAATATCATGATAGCAATGGGTATAGTAGCTATTATCATATGCGAAATGGACTTCATACAGCGATTGATTTATAACAACTTTCGATGGAGAAGTAGCTAGAACCACACTAACCAAAAAGGATCCAACCGTAACAGCAGTGCTTCCCGGCAAGTGCAACCCAGTAATTAAAAGGCTTGCTGCAGTTTCAACTCCACCAATCTCAATTTGCGCAATCGCCGTATTGTCAATTGTATAGCTGAGATTTGATACAAATATATGCTTATACTGTGATCCTGTAACATCACTTCCAACAGTGGCTCCCCTTGTTTGAGGCATAGATTTTGAAGTTGCTAATTTCAAAAAGACATCATAGCTTTGATTGGTCAATTTGCTTTTTTTCGTTTTTTGGGCTTTCGTATAGACAAGTTCACCTGTACCATCTTCTTTAACGCTCCGGTTCAAGGTAACATTTTGTCCATCAATATCAGTAAAGCGAGTTACTTCAATGATCGTATTTTTATCTATTTTGTAGGACACTTGCACAGTTCTTGCAACAGTAGCCACCAAATTTTCACGGTCGCTTTTAGAAATAATTTTTGTTTTACTGATTGCACTGTCTGCAAAAGCCGTTGTCATTGGCAAATTTTGTAAAGCGGCTACTGTTATGCCTAAACATAAAGTTTTCAAGAATTCTCTTCGAGATACATCTTTCATATTCTATCACCTCACATCGTTTTTGATATAATGTCTATCATATGAGTTTAGTTGCGATCAAGCGATTCAGGGACATCCGGCTGATACGCTGTAAAGCAGCAGGTGCTATTCACACTTAAGACTGCAATCGCCATTGCAAAAGCACATGTAATTTTACTCAGGAAAAAAATCAGTTTTTGTGAATTCTGTTTCATATTGTCCTCCACATTACATAGAATACGTTACATCGACTTCATTGTTTGTTCCGCGAGGAGTTCCCTTCAGCCAGCAAGTATGAGAAGCAATACCATTATAAGCGTTACTGGTAAAGGTGAGTTTTGCCGAACTGGAGTTATACGTCAAACTTGCATCACTATATGTGGAACCCAAAGTTGTAATCGAATAGTCCCATGCATTTGTGACTTTGTTATTCGTCACTGTCATATAAAAATATGCATGAATCACCACTCCCTTATACGAAACCTTCCAAGAATTCGACGATTTCGCTACACGAGAAATTGAATTGTCCACTGACTCGATAGTAATAGTTGCTGGATCACCATTACTGTCAACTACCGCAATTGCGAGCTTCTCGTTTGCCTTCAGTTGATCGAGATTGCTAAAAGTAACAACATTGTTCTTAACGGTAGCTTTCGGTGAATTCGATTCAGCGAAGGCAGACTGAACGCCAAACGACATTACAACCGCAATAAAAAGCAGACTCGCCGTAAGTTTTTTGATGAATTTTCTTGTACTCATGATCACATTTTCCTTTCCTTATTTTGATTTGATTGCTTTTACGACTAAATAAATGACCAGTATGCCGATGCAGAGCGAAATAATTGTCAATGCCTCTGCCGTTGCATTAAGGCAAGCACCAATAAAATAAACCAATACCAAAAATGCAACAAAAGCGATAAGAAGCAGCACCCATTTGTTTTTTTTCATGTTATCACCTCCCTATCTACAAAAGTTGGCATTAAATTTTTGTTGAACCAAAGGAATTGTTGAGAATACAATCAATACCCATTTGGAGAGATAGTAGCAAACTACATGACGTGTATACGGAAGCACATTAAAAATGGCAAGCAGGAAATCTATTGACGAAAGAACAGATGCGACCATCTTGTAACTTGACCGCTTCTTTTCACTTAAAGGCTTATTCTTTGCTTCGATAGGTGAGAGAAAGATAGAGATGCCCAAAAGAGCTACTGTTGTCAGGATACGGAAAAGGTGATTTGCTGCGATTGCCTTACTTAGCAAAATGCAGATAAGTGCCAGTCCGGAGAATGCCAAATAGCATCTGGTGTGCGATGTTGCATGGTATCCGCCAATGTAGATTCGCTGTGGGATAAACCCAATCAAAAATGAAAGTGCGTACCGCACATCACCACACACAACAGCGATTAAAACAACAAGCAGAACGCTCACAACAGATGATATGAGCAACTCGTACCCATAGACATACGCATCCGCCTTTGCTTCATCTATCACTTTTTGCTCGCAGAAAAGACGGACTGATTTTTGAGACAGCGTGCGTTCCCACATTGCAGTTGCGCCACCTTATCTTCTGATTTTTGCTTCACTGTATCATAAATTTCAGCAAAATCAAGAGGTTTGGCAAAACTGGTCGTTCTGGTGACAAAAGTGGTAGGTCAGGCTACTTGTAAGGAGCCTTTGCACAGTCTATAATAGTAGCAGGACATTATTTTGTGGAGGTTGTCGAAATGCTGAAGTACCACGTTGCAGTCTGCGATGATGAGAAATCAGACCTTGATGGCATTGTTCAAAGCGTCCAGCAGTACGATGTGCAAGGCTGCTTTGACATTGAAACTTACATGGATGGAAACGAACTTCTGAGCGAATTGCAAATGCAGAAGAAATCCTTTGATCTGCTTCTTCTCGATATCGAGATGCCATCCAACGGTTTTCAGCTGGCGCAGTCTTTGATTCAGATGGAGAAGCATCCTTTGGTGGTATTTGTCACGAAGCGGCATGAGTACGCTGTGCAGGGATATGGCATTGCATTCCGCTACCTTGTCAAACCTTTGGATCAGACGCTGTTCGCTGCGGCAATGGATGCCGTCCTTCAGGAACTGAACTCCAAACATTTCACGATCGAATACGATGGTGTTACCATGTCCTTGGAAACATCGGACATTTACTTTCTGGAAAGCCACGGACATAAAGTTCTGATTCACTGTAAGGAGCAAGACCTTACATTGCGAATGAGCATTCCTGAAGCCTTGGAGCAACTTCCCAAACGGTGCTTTGTGTCACCACACAAAAGTTATCTCGTCAACATGGAACACATTGTTTACGCTACGGGAACCGCTGTTTTTCTTTCCAGCGGACATCAGCTGCCGATTAGCAGGAGGAAGCGTCAGGAGTTCAATCAGATCTTCAACGCTTATTTGGGAAGATGATGCTTTATTATTTCGTTGAGTTTGCAGGGAGCTTTGCCAACATTGCCCTGTTGCTGCTTTTTATCGGTCGGCTGTTTCCCAAAAAGGAACCCGTCTCAAGGTGGTTCTATGCGTCATATGTTGCACTCTTGATCGCTGGGCAGTGCGCTTTGAGTTTATTCCCGGATTGGGTAACGCAGCGCACGATTTATCTTTTAGTTGGCGGATTTCTCCTTGCATTGCTGTTCTATGAGGTGCGACCGTGGCAGGCGGTTTTCGCAAGCGGAGCCTTCTTTACACTGGCTGCTTTGGTGGAAGTGCTTGCAATGCTCCTGAATGGTCTGCGTATCCCGGATACCGACATTCTGATGCAGGCTGGGGCAGCACGGTTGGTCTATATTGTTTTTTCAAACCTGATTCAAATTCCACTCGTAGTTCTGATTTCACATTTTTTCAGCCGAAAGGGAAATGCTCTGCGCATCCTATGGCTGTTGCCGATCATTGCGATTCAAATCGCAAGTATCGCGGTCTGTTATGTGGCACAGTATCATGCTGCGGATGATTATTTCCCTGATTATATGGTCGGCCTTATGGCTGTACTTCTCCTTATAAACATCCTGATCGTGTTCTATGTGGAAGCTCTCCGGGAAAATGAACTGGAAAAATTCAAAGTCAAGTTCAATGAGCAGCAGTACAACCTTCAAATGGAATACTACCAGCAGCTCAAAGAACGTCAGGAAGAAGTCCGTTCTCTACAGCATGATGTGAAGAAATACATTCTGGCGATGCAGGCAGTTGCAGAACACGGTGATACCGAAGAACTTCACAAGATCGCACAGGCCGCCACGAATGTTTTCGAGCGTTCCACAAATATTTCTGCTGTCGGAAATCCTGTTGTTGATGCTCTTTTGAATTATTACTTACGAATTGCGGAAAGGAATAACATCAAAGTCAAACTGGATGTGACGATTCCTGAAGTTCTGACGATCTCATCGTTGTCTTTGAGCATCATCATCGGAAACACATTTGACAATGCCATTGAAGCCTGCTGCGACTTGCCAGCAGAACAGCGAATCATTCATCTACAGCTGCGCAAGCAGTATCGCAGTCTCTTTTACCGGCTTGAGAATCCATACAGCGATACCGTTCGCAGCATCCGCATCGGAGAGTATCACGGTTACGGACTAAAGAACATAAATCGTATCGTTCAAGAGAACCATGGCGACTTCTACACAAAGAAGAAGGACGGTGTGTTTACCGTCCAAGTCCGCCTGAACTGCGAAAATTAAAACATTCTTCTAAAACGCAGCCTTGCTTTCGCTTGTACTTTGTGTGTTTCGTTCATCTGATGTATTCATTATCCTGAAGTGTTGACACGCATTCGTACTTATGTTATCATTCCCAACAAATCCACAGAGATTTCTGTAAAGAAACGATTCTGTGCGGTTTTATTTCCTGCGAAGATTTACCGCCCCGCAACACACCCGATCATTTTGCCGTCTGTTTCACCCGACAAAATCCTTCGCCTGTACTGCGTGGGCGGTATTTTCTTTTTGGGGAAGCCGTACCTTGAGAATTTCATGAGCCGTCCGAGCGTGATACCGGCTTTTCGGCCAACGCCGCTGCAAAACAGGGGCAGGAACTTCGTTCGGAGCAAACGGCGATCAACATACACGAGCAGCGGAACTCTCTACTTATTTTTGCGTCTTAACAATTCGGAAACATTTGTTGAAAATGCGTTTTGAGCGCAGCGGTAGAGGGCAAGAACCGTCCCGTGGCCACAAATTTTCAATTCTTGAAAATGTTCTGTCCATCCGGGACTTCACTTCTGCAATGCGTCTGCATTTCCGAAGTGATCTTGTTGGGGCGTGCCTGCCCCAAACCCTGCTCATGGTTCGCACCTGACGGTGCGAATAGCAACGGCGTGTCGTGCTTACATAACTTCACCGAGGAGTTATCGAACAGACAGGAGGTACAATGACCAAAACGAATGTTCAATCGACCCCTAGCAATTCCCAGCACCACGACACGCCGAACAACAAAACGCACATCATCAAGTTCCGTGTGACAGCGGAGGAAAAAGCGTCACTGGAACTCACTTGCAAACTCCTGAATCTCTCCCTCTCCACTTTTATCCGCCGCGCTATCCACAACGTCAAGATCGAGAAAACGGTCATCGTTGCAGGCGGCGGAGAAGAAACCCTGACCGCTGTTTCCACCTTGCTTGCCCAGTGCAGCAAGGTGGGCGGTAACCTCAACCAGCTTGCAAGGCACTTCAATTCCGGCGGTGCAGACACCGAGCAGATCCGGGCGAAACTCCTTGACGAACTTGCAGACCTGACCGCATTTCGGCTGCACGCCGAGAAAGTTCTGGGTGAACTGTATGGCAACGCTCAAGCATATCAGCTCTAAGAACTCGGACTATACCGCCATCGAAGCGTACCTCGTTTATCAGCACGATGCGTTCACTGGAAAGCAACTTCTGGATGAACAGGGCAAGCCGAAGCTGCGGGATTCGTACCTGCTCGACACCCTTGAGTGTGGCGATTTCTCGTTTGCAACAGCCTGTCTGCTGGCAAACCGCAAGTATGGTAAGAACACCCAGCATGGTGATATCAAAAGCCACCAGTATATCATCAGCTTTGACCCCAGAGATGCAGCCGACAACGGCTTGACCATGGAAAAGGCACAGGCACTTGGCCTGAAATTCTGCGAAGAAAACTTCCCCGGTCATCCCGCCATCGTCTGCACTCACCCCGATGGGCACAACCATTCGGGAAACATCCATGTCCACATCGTGATCGGCAGCGTCCGAACACGAGAGGTGGAGCGCAAGCCCTATATGCAGAAGCCCCGCGATTGGCGCGAGGGCATGAAGCACTCCAGCACCGCCCAGACCATGCGGCACCTCCGTGTCGAGGTCATGGAGCTGTGCGAGGGTGCCGGACTGTACCAGATTGACCTGCTCAACGGCTCGAAGGAGCGCGTGAGCGAAGCCGAGTATTGGGCAAGACGGCGTGGGCAGCAGAAGCTCGACCTTGCAAACGTAGCCCTTGCCGCAGCTGGACAACAGCCCAAGCAGAAGAAGTTTGAAACCGTAAAAGATACCCTGCGGAAACAGATTTCTTCGGTGTTGTACCGTGCTACCAGCTTTGAAGATTTTTCCGACAGGCTCTTGCAGCAGTACGGCATTGCCGTCAAGGAAAGCCGTGGACGACTCAGTTATTTGCCTTCCGGCAGAACGAAGTTTATCCGAGCGAAACATCTCGGTGACAAGTTCGATAAGGCGGCAGTGCTTGCTACGTTGCAGGCAAACGCCGAACGCAAGCCCAAGGCGCAGTTCAAGCAGGATACCATCGGGAAACTGATCGACATCCAGTCGAGGATGACCGAGGGCAAGGGCATCGGCTATAAGCGTTGGCTCACGAAACACAATCTCAAAGTTATGGCACAGACCGTGAAGCTTCTGCAGGAAAAGGGCTTGACCGACGAGGACGCTCTGAACCAGCGCATCACCGAACTGGAAACCAAGTATCACGACTCGCTGGCGGTGGTGAAAGACCTCGAAGGTCGCATGAAATTCAACAAAGAGCTGCGCTATCATGTCGCAGCCTACGCCAGCACCAAGAACATCGCACAGCAGCTAAAGACCGCCAAGCGACCCGCAGCCTTTGAGGAGCAGCATCGTGCAGAGCTGACAGCGTACCGGGCGGCAGCAGCCTATTTCAAGGCAAACAACATCACAAAGCTGCCCAGCCCGAAAAAGCTGGAAGCCGAGTATGCGCAGCTGGCATCCGAAAAGGCAAAGTTCTACGAGCAGTACAAGGAAGCTAAGGAAGAACTGCTCAAACTGAAAACCGCAAAGCAGAATGTTGCGTCCTTTTTCCGGGAGGAAGAACCGGCGCAGCAGGAGAGATAAAGGAGTGTGCGTATGATCAACCTGAAAATCGACCCGGAGTTCCAGTCTCAGATTCCCCCTCTGACCGATGATGAATTTAAGCAGCTCGAAGAAAATATCCTCAAGGAAGGCAAGCTGATTTCTCCTTTGATTGTCTGGGGTAACACCCTTGTTGATGGACACAACCGTTATGCCATTCTCCAGAAGCATCCTGAGATTTATTTCTCCACCATGCCGCTCCCCTTTGAAAGCCGGGAAGAAGTTCTCGCTTGGATTTGCAAAAACCAGTTGGGGCGGCGCAATTTAACCCCGGAGCAAAAGAAGTTTCTGATGGGCAAGCAGTATTCCTCTGAAAAGCGTACCGAAGCATTTCGCGGCAATCAGCATACTGTAAAGAAATCTGGCAGTGTTCAATCTGGACACAAGCAGAAGCCCATGAAAACCTGTGAGCGCATTGCACAGGAAAATCACAGCAGCGCAAGTTCAGTCCGCCGTGCAGAATACTATGCCCACGGCGTTGACGTTGCGGATGAACTGTCTCCCGGTTTCCGTGATCGGTTCTTCCGCGAGAAACTGCACATTCCCGATTATCTTCTCGAAAATCTCGGCAAGGCCAAGCCCGAAGAACAGGCTGAAATTTTTGAGGAAATCAAGAATTATGTACCGAAGCCGAAGAAAGTCAAGCCTAACAAAGTAACGGTGAAGCAGGCAGAGAAAGCCGCCAGCAACACTATTGATGAAAACTATGATGTTCCCCAAAAGTTTCTCGAACTGTACTACCGGCTCCACAATGCTGAATCTCTCATGCGAAAGAGTTGGGAAGTTACGTTCGACTTGAACCCGAAACTTCTTACGCATCCGGAACAGGTCAAAGTTCTTCGCTTTGCCTTGAAACCCCATCTTGAATTTTTGAAAACGCTGGACGAAGTTCTTGCAGAATCCAGCAGTGAATCCTCTAAAACGGCATAACGGCAGGCACTTGTAAGCCATCAATGAGCCACCAGCCGCAAGTACAGGGCGGAAAGCATCCGCGCCCTTGCGCCTGATAAAAATTGGAACTTTGATTTTCTCGCCCGACTTTGCCACGGTGGGACGATCAAAGGAGCGTGCGTTTGAACAAAAAGAAAAAGTCCACAAACACTTCCCCTTATCCCGATGAAGTCATTGACCGTCTGGCACGGGCATTCTACCCGGCCATCCTTGCCTGCTGGAACAGCGAGGAAGGCCAGCGGTCACTTGTCGGGGCGAGGCCCCTCCATCTTGCTAACGCAAGACCGTTCGGTCGCTTAAAAGCCCCACTGGGGCTTTCATTGCTCCGCTGCGCTGCGCAAACGCGAGCTTGCCTATGGCAGGCGGAGCAGGCTCATCACACCCCCAGCAAAGAGAAACAGAGCGTTCCCGCCGGGGAACTCCCTGTTGTACATATCGCTGTTGTCTGTGGCTTTAATCGCAAGTTTTACAAGCAGTGCAATTCTCAACAACTTGTTTGCGATATGCAATTCATGGTTGTTGCCAACGAATCAAATCGTGAATTGCGATGGCAGGGTGCGTCCTATTCAGGGGCGCACCCTGTTTTTTTTACTATGCTTCATCATTTTCTGCACGCAGCATCCGGTATCCGACACCAACATGGGTCTGAATCAGATGCGGCGCATCCGGGTATCGTTCCAATTTTTTGCGCAGGGATGCCATGTAAACTCGCAAGGAAGCAATGTCATTTTCCTGCGTACTGCCCCATACTTTCTGCGTGAGGGAGGTATGCGTCAGCACTTTGCCCACATTATGCGCCAGCACACACAGCAGTTTGTACTCGATGGGGGTCAAATGCAATTCATTCTCGCTCAGCCAGACGCAGCCTGCCGAGAAGTCGATCTTCAAAGGACCATTGACAAAAACCGGGCTGTTTATGCCGTCAGAAGCCAGCAGATTCAATCGGCGCTGCGTTACACGCAGTCTTGCCAGCAGCTCATCCACGGAAAACGGCTTTGTCAGATAATCGTCTGCGCCGTTGTCCAGTGCTTCGATCTTATCAGAATCCTCGCTCCGGGCACTCAGGACGATGATGGGCAGGTTCGACCATGTGCGGACGCTGCGGATGACCTCGATGCCGTCTATATCGGGCAGCCCAAGATCCAGCAGCATGATGTCCGGATTGTGGCTGGTAGTCATCATGATCGCCGTTTCCCCATTGGAAGCAGTCAGATATTTATAGCCGTGGGTCTTCAGGGTCGTTGTGATCAGACACCGTACAGGAACATCATCCTCTACGACCAGAATGGACGGCTTATTCATGAATATTCACCTCACTTTGCGGCAATGCAAAGGAAAAGACACTGCCATTGGGAATGTTGTCACGCAGGGTCAATGTTCCGCCGTGAGCCGTCAAGATTGCACGGCAGAGGGGCAAGCCCAGTCCAAGGCTGCGGTGGCTGTCTGCGATGCGGCTCTGCCCGGTATAAAACATCTCGAACACCTGTGCTTTTGCGCGATCCGGAATGCCGGGACCGTTATCTGCAACTTCCACTACGACCTGATGGTCTTTCCGGTAAGCCGAAATCTGAATGACCGAGCCCACGGGGGTGTATTTGATGGCGTTATCCACCAGATTGACAACGACCTGCATGATCAGCCGTGCATCCACATTGACCAGGAGGATCTCGTCCCCATACTGTGTTGTGATGGTGTGTTCGCAGCTTTTCCGGTTGACATGATGCAGTGCTTCTTCGATCATTTCGTCCATCAGCTGCGGCGAGATCTGCAGATTCATCCGCCCATCTTCAATGCGGGTGATGGAAAGCAGATTTTCCACCAGACCGATCAGCCATTGTGCATCGTCAAAAATATCGGTGCAGATCTTGTTCCGGGTCTCTGTATCCAGCGTTTCTCCGTTGGAAAGCAGATTGCTGGCATTGCCGGAAATGGAGGTCAGCGGGGTGCGCAGGTCATGGGAGATCGTGCGCAGCAGATTTGCCCGCAGCTCTTCATTTTTTGCCTGCACTGTTGCCTGCTCTTTTTCCAGTGCGTTTCTGCGGTTTTCGATGGCCAGCGCACCTTCGCCCAGAATGGAGAGCAGCACACTGTTTTCAAAGGCATCCAGCGGTTTTTCGGACAGATCGATCCCGATCACTCCAAACACGCCGCCTCCGGTCCGAAGTGCAAGATAAAGTCCCTTTGCGTCCGGGTAGCTATCCGTGCCTGCACCGGAACGCTTTTTGTTTGCAAATGTCCAATTTGCTGCATCCCGTTCTTCCGGTGCAGAAAAGATGTTTTGCGCCGTTTCCCCGTCAACCCCAAAAAACTGTTCTGAACCAAGACCTCCGTTTTGTTCCGGGTAGACGATCAGGCTCCGGTTCAGCAGTTTTATCAGCTGGGACGCTGTCTGAGAGAGGATTTCTTCCTCGCTTTTTGCTCTCTGTAAAAGCTGATTCGTATCAAACAGTATTTTTGTCCGGAATGCTGCCTGCGCAGACATTTTTGCATGATCCTTCAGCCGTGTCGTCAACGTACAGGTAATGATTGCAGAGGTCAGCATCAGGGCAAATGTGACCTGATAACCGGGGTCATACGCATGGAATGTCAGGCGCGGTTCCGTCAAGAAAAAATTGTATAGCGCAACACTGGCAATGGAGCCCAGCACACCGCAGGTGTAACCGCTGGTACACAATGCGGTGAACAGCACCCCCAGCATATAGAGCATAATAATATTATAGCGTGCAAAGTCCAGTTGCAAGAAAAAGAAGCCGATGAGCGTGATGCAGCTCAGGATGCCTGCGGTGATCAGCAGATCACGGACAGACGGCAGAAGCGGACGGGTGAACAGCTTCCGTCCTGAACCGTAGCCGTTCTCTGCAGAAGCATCCGGGATGATATAAATATCCAGATTAGGCGCAGTCAACGTCAATTTTTCAGTCAGTGACGGTCCACTCCAGAAATGGCGGCGATGTACGCTGGAGCGCCCCAGCACGATTTTTGTAATGCCGGAGATGCGGGCAAACTCTGCGATCTGCTGCGGAATGTCATCCCCGTAGATCGTAGAAATGTCGGCACCTGCCTGCTCTGCCATACGAATGTGCTGCTGCAAGCGCCGACAGTCTTCTTTTCCCATCTGATCCGAATCCGGAGTCCGGACATACAGAGCTGTAAAGGTCCCGCCGAACGCCTTTGCCATCGTTGCTGCCGTCCGCACGATCTTTGCATTGGAGGGAGAGGACGACAGACACGCCAGAATATGTTCAGTGGGTGGGTCGTTCTGATTCATAAAGATCACCTGCCTTGCCCACAGTATAGCACAATTTGATGGTCACGACCACCAGCCGCGTCTGTTTCCTTCTTGGCGAATGATCTCCTTTCGTATGTGATCCAGCGCATCTGCTGCCCAAAAGCCACTCAACATGACTCCAAGAACCATCAACAACAAAACGACATCCATATGATCCGTCCTATCTTTTTAGAGCCGGAAACACTTCTGGATCGATGCGTATTTTCCCAAAACCAGCATACTTTCATCCCGGCACAGCTGCGTATCCGGCGTAATGCTCATATCGAGCTTTCCGTCTTTTTTCAGTGCAAGAATATTGATGTTATACTTTTTTCGGATATTGATCTCACCGATCGTGCGATCCATCCATTCCGGCGGAATGGTCACTTCCATGATGGCGTGGTCGTCCTGCAGCTCGATATAATCCAGAATGTGTTCGGAGCTGTATCGGATCGCCGCCCACTTTGCCAGCTGCTTTTCCGGATAGACCACTTCATCCGCACCGTTGCGCAGCAGGAACTTGGCTTGTACATCCCGCTCTGCACGCGAGACCACAAGCTTTGCGCCCAGCTCCTTGAGCAGTGATGTCGTTTCCAGTGAGCTTTGAAAATTGCCGCCGATGGTTACGATACACACATCAAAATTGCCGACACCAAGGGAGCGCAGAAAGTATTCGCTGGTGCTGTCACCGATCTGTGCATTCGTCACATAGGAAAGCACGGCATTCACACGGTCTTCGTTGCTGTCGATTGCCATGACCTGATGACCCAGCTCATTCAGTTCCTGCGCAATATGGCGGCCAAAACGGCCAAGCCCAATCAAAAGAATCGATTTCATACTTGTCTCCTTTATCCGATTGCGATCTTCTCCTGCGGCAGACGAGAGTGGGCAGGGCTGCTGCCAAATGCCGCATAGATCAACGTCAATCCGCCAACACGTCCCAAAAACATCAGTGCGATCAGCACCCCCTGCGAAAGGATGCCCAATTGCGGCGTGATGCCCAATGTCAGACCTACCGTTGCCACAGCCGAAGCAGTTTCATACAGACAGACTGACATCGGCAGCTGCTCAGCCGCAGCAATGACAAAGGC